>MPMF02089318.1_pt1 | contig 142129 bp, 114 predicted proteins | sample 1617271 | NCBI WGS metagenome assembly MPMF02 (sample SAMN05944812, study PRJNA350692) | marine metagenome | biome: marine; feature: ODZ; material: water; isolation source: 120 m water sample prefiltered with 30 um filter, filtered on to 0.2 um... | place: Pacific Ocean | collected 2012-04-09... | reverse complement strand
TACCATTAACAGTGTTTTTGACTGCTAGTTGTTGATAATTGATACGAGCCAACCATCCTCTAACCATTTTTTGGATTGTTGGGGCATTTTGGTCTTTATTTATCTGTTCTACGATACCATTAACAGTGTTTTTGACTGCTAGTTGTTGATAATTGATACGAGCCAACCATCCTCTAACCATTTTTTGGATTGTTGGGGCATTTTGGTCTTTATTTATCTGTTCTACGATACCACTAACAGTGTTTTTGACTGCTAGTTGTTGATAATTGATACGAGCCAACCATCCTCTAATCATTTTTTGGATAGTCATTGCTGCTCCACCTTTTTTTCTGACAAGGCGGTCTTTACAAGTGCTTAATAAATTATAAGATATGAATGGGGGAAGTGGAGATAGAAACCCCATCATAGCCGTCTCTGCAGGGCTAAGTTGTTGAGCGGGCGACCACGGGTCAGTATATCCTGAGTTAGGTTGCAACATCCTCCTAGCTGCAGAGCTGTTGGGATCCGTCATTTCGCTGTTGGGGGAGTACATAAGGAGCTCCTTTTTTGGGGGGGTTGATAAATATACAAGGCGTTCGCTTAAACACCTATACCCTGCTGGCTGCTTCGGGAGACCTTTATGATTCAAAAACAACCGAGCAGTACGTTCCCCCAGTCTTTTAGTAACAAGAGGACTTAGGACGGTGTGTTTAAATAATTCATAAAGACTAAATTGATGGTCAGTAAGAACAAGGGCCTCGGTATCGTCGCTTAGAGCATGCAGGATCATTTCGATCCTCTTTATAAGTTCACTGTTAGCAGGGTCTATTATTATGGAATTCACAAGGTCTCTAATATGCCTCGGGGAGGTTGTTTGGCTGTTTATGATGTCGTTTCTTAGCCGGCATATGATTTCTGTCATTTCAACATAATAGTTATGAGTCATGCCCCAGTGATCGCAAAAAGATCTAATAAAAGGACGATCATCTTTTGGATGTTTTAAAATCGCTAGAATTTTTACCCCATTCTGGGTTTTGAAAGAGGCTGCACTTAACCCTTCTTTAGGCATTGTTTCATGTGAAACCCGGTGTGGTGTTTTGCTGGAAACATAGTGGATGCCTTCCTCAGGATCAGTACCTATATCAATACTGGAGGGAATTATATCAGCTAGGGGCTCTCTTGCGTAATTAAGCAAAGATAAAACACAAGGAAACATTTCTTGAAGTTGTTTTATTTGATCAGCTAAGTCTATATCATTTTTTCGATCTTGTTTTTTTCCTTCAAAGTATATCTTCGCAACTCTTGGAAAAGCTGTTTTTACCAACCCCCCAATTAAGCTTCCACCAGTACCATTGAGTACATAATCAAAATACTGATTAATATTTCGATTAGATTCAATATCCAGTTCTCTCCAAGCCTTTTCAGTAGAGTAGCCATATTCTTGGTAGGATTTTTCAAGTAATGCCAGAATATTTATTGCTTGCTCTTCTTGAGAATTGCCTTGTTTTCTAATTAGAGGCTTGGCTAAGAAGCTTTTATTATAAGCTTCCTCTTCTTCTTGGCAGGTGGCTCTATTTGCAATTCTGGACATATTATCGAATATCTCGCTTGAGGGAATGCCCGCATCATCGATGGCTTTTAACAACAGATGAGTAAGTAAGTTAGCGATAGCACTTTTTCCTTTAGCGGCAGCAATGGCCTGTTTAGCATGATTTCCTGGGAGAAAAACAAGGTGGTGATGATCGGCCAGGGGGCTATTAAGCGGGTCTATAGTTTCTTCAAAGCCGTTTCGTGGTTCACTTAACATGCAAATAAGGTGCATGTTTCTTATTCTTTTTGGAATTCCATAGAATCTTTTAGGATCCTCTTGTTGAGGGCCGATAACAGGGTCATGAGCAAATACATCAACATTGGCATCAGGGTATTCATTAAGTAGTTTTTTTGATGTGGTTATGGCGTTGACTGCTCCGCGACTATGACCTACCAAGACGAAGGATGTTGTTGATGGGGCCTCTTTTTCTTCTTTTTTACTCTCAGATGAATGGTGTTCGCGAATAATTTTTAACACAGTCTCTGGAAGGTCATCTAGCCCTAAAGGGCCTGTTCCGTTAAATATATCACTGTGTCTATCGTTCCCAACAGTTCCGCAACCATTTAATACGAGGACAGGGTGCTTATTAGATAACTCTAGGGCAACAGGATCCATGAAACATCTTTGGTTTTCGAGGGTATCTCCAGTGCCTTCAAAAAAGATAAAAATAGTGGAGTAGCGGTTAGGCTTGTGCTGATTGAAATTATGAAATATGCCCGACTCTTCAGACGTCTCTTTTAGGCCTTCGATGTTTTTAGGTGGTTTTTTCATATTCTGATCCTGTCATTTTCTTTTTAGGCTTAAACTTTAGCAGATCGTAACCGCTGCGTCAATTTTTTTTTGTTAAATAGTTGATTTTAAGTCTATATTATGGGCTCTCCAAACCTATTAGGCTCCTCTTGTCCTTCAGATAATAGTACAGGGAGTAAAAGGACAAAGCCGATCCCTCCAACTAAGAAGGACAGGGTCCATTTTCCGCTTAGGTTGTGATCATGTAGTCTTCGTACAGATACGGAAATTACAGGAAGGGTTAGTAACATCAGGGTGAGCGCTTTAAAGGGAGGAACTTTACTAGAGGCATAGAAAAAAGAATCCAAAAGAGGAGCAAGAAAAAAAGCAAACAGGACATAGGTGCTAATAATACAGATAAACTCACCTCGAGAAGCGCGTGAGGAAAAGTTAAAGGCATTGGAAAGACCGTTGGTTAGGTTGTTTAACATGAGTTTAAATCCCTCTTAAAGCTATATGTTAGCATGTATTTTAATCTTTTTTCAATGTATGTGCGTATTTAACTGCTTTTTAAAGATCTTAGCAGATTAATGGGGTTAGGGCGTTAAACCTATCCTTCCTCGCATTCATACCTGTTTTTATGGAAGACACAGGAGTGTCTTCCCCACCTGCCTTTGAAATAAATATCATGGTATCCCTGATGTTTTTTAGAAGAAATTTCAACGGAATGGCCGGGGAAAAAAGAGCCAATAACTTTCCATTGGTCTTTTCTTTTTGCAAGAATATAGGGCCTACAGCCACCACTGCCACAAAGGTATATGCCCTCTAGGTTGACAATAACCTCTTTGTGTCCGTTATTATTTAAGTCTAAAGAGGCTGTTTTGAATGTTAAGCCAAAGTTTAACTGTTGTCGACAGTCGTTTTTAAGATAACAGCCGTTGATAAACCAGTTTTTCAACCAGAGGTTAAACCCTTCATTAATTTGTTGATGTAAACCGTCGGCAATGGCTTTGGACTCGAGTTGATTGGCCCCCTCTTTAAGAGATATTTTTTAAGGTGATATGAAAAAGCATGGGTGGGAAAACCAAAGAGAATTGCAATGATCATAAAAAAAGAAATTGTTTTAGGTTGCTGATTGGGCATGGTTATCTCTTGGTTAGCTGTTTTGTGGCAGTGTCTTAGTTTTTTCACAAGCAGGTTTTAACCCTCTCCCAAAGCTTATCATAGCAATGCCTTTTTGATAAGAGAATCCGCAACGAGGGACTAAAATATATCTTTAGTATAAATGAAAGGAGCCCATTGATATGTCTGGTAGAAGATTAAGAAACAGCGCCCTTAAATATATTGGCTAGGGTTACCCCCATAACGATTAAAAATAAACCTAGGAGGGTTTGCCAGCTTAATGTTTGTTTATAAATAATATAACTTAATAATGAGATAAAGACAATGCCAAGGCCAGACCATACGGCATATATGATTGCTAAAGGTATCTTTTGAGATAAAATCGCTAAGAGATAAAAAGAAACTCCATATGACATCAGCAACAAGGTGGTTGGAATTATCCTGGTAAAGTTTTGTGATACAGGTAAGAGCATGGTTCCTAAAACTTCAAAGGAAATGGCGGTAAAAAGGATGAGGTATAAATTCATTCGATGGCTCAAGGTTCTGTTGTCATATCTTCTTAAGATAAGATCACAATAGACAGTATTATACAAGAAATCATTGCAACAATATTCTTAAGGAGCTGATTTGCAGGATAGCTTTATAGGCTATTGGTTGGAGAGGATAAAATCGTAAATAGTGAGATCAATAAGATCATTGCAAAAAATCAAGTTAAATATAACTCTTGATGCTTTGTAGTTATCCGGTGTTTTTCTGGTAATAATAAGTCTTTAAACATATTTTATCCTTGTGTTGATTTTAAGGCGCAGAAAATAAAGAAAAACTATTACAATGTTGCACGCTTTGCAAGTCTTCTAATATCTTCTCTGCTTTTTGTTTCAATGAAACAATGGTTTGTTCTTATTTTAACCAATTACGGGATTCTTCCGTAAATAAAAAATATATAGCTGTACATTGAGCTAATAGTTGAATCGAGGATAATACTCCAGCAAAACCGAATTCAAAATAATGTGCGAGTTGTTGAATGTAAGTTACTAGCCCTGCAGCAAATAGGGCAACTAGAACCCACTTTGCAATGTTACTTCTCTTTCTTGAGATTAATAAAGTCAAAAGTAAGATTAGGCTAAAAGTAAAGACCATTACAATCATTGTAAAAGCAGTAGTGATTATCTTTCCATCATAAGTAACGTGGTTCGGAGGTGTCAGTATGGATAGTAGAAGTCCCAATGCTAATGAAGACAGCATTAACCATTCGAAATATTTTATGTGGGTGGGCATTATTATAACTCCTATTTTAATTCAACGACATAAAGAGCAGATCTACACGGCTACTCCACGGTTACACATTTTGCTAAGTTTCTAGGCTGATCGACGTCTAGTCCTTTGTTTTTAGCAATATGGTAGGCAAGTAGCTGTAATGGAATATTAAAAATAATAGGGGCAAGCCATTTAGCACAAAGAGGAACCTCTATGATGTCTATGCAAGGGACTGTAATGGCTTCTTTCGGTAGAGATGTAAAGACAAGAAGAGGGCCTTGCCGTGCTGAAATTTCTTCTAGGTTTGAGAGCATCTTTTTTTGGGTAGGGCCATCATCAACCAGTGCGATAGTCGGAAAGTTTTTATCGATAATGGCAAGAGGGCCGTGTTTTAGCTCTCCTCCAGGGTAAGCTTCTGCATGAATGTAGCTGATTTCTTTTAGCTTGAGCGAGCCTTCTAGGGCAATAGGGTATAAGCTTCCTCGGCCTAAATACATGAGGTGTTGTGCATCAACCAATTTATTTGCAATGCTCATAATCAACGACTCTAGCTTGAGGCATTGTTGAATTAGGTTGGGTATTTCTTGTATGTTTTCTTGGATTTCACGGGACATCTTTGGAGAACAAATGTTCGTACAATAGTATAAAAGAGCCGATAATTGATTGGTAAATGTTTTAGTTGCAGCAACGCCAATTTCTTTTCCGGAGTGAATAAATAAAGAAGCATGGGCTGTTCTAGGTAAAGCACTTTCTGGCACGTTGCAGAAGGAAAGGTGCTGTACATAGGGGTGCTCTTTTAATGTGTTTTTGACTGCTGCCAGAGTGTCAGCGGTTTCACCTGATTGAGATATCGATAGGATAAGGTCACCCTCTTGAAAAGCTTTTTTTCGGTACCGGCTTTCACTGGATACTTCAATATGGCAAGGAATATTAGCCAGTTCTTCTATCCAATATTTGGCTACAAGGCCTGCGTGATAACTACTGCCACAGGCTGTAATATGAATTTGTTTAGGCCGGTTAATCACGTCGATTGGGTTTGGAGAAAGTTTGCTATAATGTTTAAGTTGACTTAGTACACATTGAGGCTGTTCGTGAATTTCTTTATGCATGTAGTGTTTGTGATCGTCAAGATAAATGGAGGATGTTGCGGTTTCTATTTGATGGATTTGTGGTTTTTTTTCTGTACCCATTGCTGAATATACTGCGTGATTATCAGGGCTTAAAAAGCAAACATCTCCTTCTTCAAGGTAAATAAATTGTTGAGTATATCCAGATAAAGCTAACATATCAGAGGCTAAAAAGTTACCCAGGTGGCTTAAACCAATAACTAGAGGCGAATGTTGACTTACACCCACGATGGTTTCAGGAAACTGTTTGTTAATGATCGCTAGGGCATAGCTACCTTCAAGCTGTTTGCAAGTTTTTCTTATAGCCTCTAGCCACTCTTGAGTCGTTAGGCTATGGAGGTGTAATAAGTGAGAAATGACTTCAGTATCTGTTTCTGACTTGAATGTGTAACCTTTCTTTTTCAGAAAGTTTTTTAGTTCAGAGTGGTTTTCAATAATACCGTTATGTACTACGGCTATGGTTTCATGTGAAACTTGTGGGTGAGCATTAGTAACAGAGGGCTTTCCGTGAGTGGCCCACCTTGTGTGGGATATGATTGTTTTTGATGATTCTTTTTGACCAATTCTTTGGTTTAGCAAAGAAACTTTTCCGATGTTTTTTTTACAAACAAGAGACTCACCATCAATGTAGCCTATGCCTGCAGAGTCATACCCTCTATATTCAAGTAACTTTAAGCTTTTAGTTATCATGTTAAGTGATTGAGGCTGTTTAAACACGCCACCAACAATACCACACATTTAGAACTCCACAGCAAAGAGTTCATGCTAGCAGATGACTTTGCCTGGGTCTAGTCATGATTGACAAGTTTTGAGCAGTGTTTATAGGTTGACCTTTCTAAGAAGGGTTAGTAGTCTATCGTAGCGAATATAGAGAGGGTATGTTCATGTTGTCATTGATTGCTGCAACGTCTATAAATGGAGTCATAGGTGCTCATGGAAAGCTGCCCTGGCACTTTTCTGAAGATTTTAAATGGTTCAAAAAAATTACGATGGGGTCAACCTTAATTGTTGGGAGGAGAACCTTCGAAAGTATGGGGGTGTTGCCTGGAAGAAAGCTGATTGTTTTATCGTGGACAAAACAAACTTATGAAAATCCCTCTGTATCTTATGCTAATAGCTTAGACCAAGCTCTTTCTCTGGCGAAAGAGTCCCAACCTGTTTTTATCATTGGTGGGGCTAATCTTTATGAAGAGTCTTTACCCAAGATTTCTTCCCTTTACCTTACCGTTATTGATAAGGTCTATGAAGGAGATGCTTTTTTTCCTAAAATCCCTTGGAATAAGTTTCGTATCGAGTATTTCAAGCGGGTTGAAGAAAAGGGCACACGTTTATCTTTTATGAAAGCCGTTCGTTATTGATTTATTATTTCAAAGATCTCTTGGGCGAGAGGATGGCTTGTAGGGCATGAATAAGATTTTATTGTTGAGGTTGTTTTGTTTTTTGTTATTAAGTGATGATTTAAGCGTCGCTATGAAATACTCAAGAAACATTTTAATTTTTATACTATAAAGATAAAGAGGTGAGGGAATGCTGAAAAAATCAAAGACAACATTAACAGATATAGCTGATAAGAGTGGCAAAAGTAGTCGTAAAGGCCCCATGAAACCTATTGTTGGTTTTATTCCGACAAAGGATTTGCGCTCTCTGGCCCTAAGCAACAAGCAGTTTCAAGTTATTGCTGCAAATGAAGCAAAGAGTAGGGCTTATCGGGTGGTGGCTATGAGGGCAGGGGAGTCCCATGATGTTCTACTTCTATCGTCTGCTTTTGAGGGGCATAATAAGGTTTTTGTTAGAGGCGGTAATGATTATCAATATATAGGTCTAAAGAAACTCGGGTACTATCATGAGTTTAATGAGGTTGCTTTGCCTAAAGGGTTTAGCTTAAAAGATGTTTTTGCTGGCCCTAATCAAACGTTTTTTCTGGGCAAGGAGAGCGGAAATCAATCTCTGTTGGTTTGTGGACATAACCAATCTGGTGAGCTAGGTATCGGAAAAATTTCACACAATGAGTATATGGCTCGTGTTAATTTGCCCTCAGGATTTGAATTAAATAGAGTTATTACTTCTTTAAAATACTCTGTTTTTAAAGGAAAAGATATAAAATCTGGTGTAGATCAGCTATATGTTTGCGGTGCCATTCGTGAGAATGAGGTATTTGAGAACCAAACAGAATTTACCAAGCTTCCCAATATTGAAATACCCGAAAATTTTGAGTTAGAAGATGTGGTTGTTGCAAGATCTTTTTTCTATCTTTTAGGTAAAAATATTATATCACAAGAAGTTATGTTGTTTGAAAGTGACAGGGCTCTTTCTATAAAGGGGTTGATGTCAACTAGCGTTAAGACAGTTAAGCTGTTTCCTAATTTCAATTTACAAAAAGTAGTAGTAGCAGATAGTTATGCCAGTACGTCAATTTTTCTTCTGGGGCAGAGTGATACAGGTAGTAGTCTTTATGTTTTTGGTTCAAATAATGTGGGTCAGCTAGGGCTAGGGTCTGATGCTGATGTAACAATGTTTCAAGATGTTGATTTGCCCCCTAAATTTATCGTAGATGATGTTTGTTGTCATAGCACTATAACTGTGTTGAAAGGTAACAATACTGTTACAGGTAAAGATCAATTATATGCTTGTGGAAACTTTATGCCTGGTATGGTTGCGCATATGCTGGAATATTTTCCTAGTATGATCTATGAAAAAAAATTAGATCAAGATGGTAACCTACAATTATATTCTCCTGGAAGCAATACGTTTAAATGGGTGAAACTAACAGAAAAAATAGAAAAAATTAAGAAGGTTCTATGTAGGGCTGGTAGAATTTTATTGGAGGACCAAGATAATAAGCTATATAGCCTTGACAGGGGGCAAATTATTGAGCTGCAGTGGCCACAATGGTTACACCTCAAGAATGATGGTAAAAAGCCGGCACCTAGATAGTTGTTTACTGAGCTTTTGGGAGGTAATGTCGGGGTAAAAAAGATGGTTGTCTTATTAATGATGTAAAAGCTCCTTTGGGCGAGAAAGGAGCTTTCATAGGGCATGAAGGAAATCTTATTGTTTGGGTTTAATTCTTTTTTGTTCTTAAGTTATGAGTCAAGTATAAGGGCTAAAGATTAAGGAAATCTTAACGAATAAAAGTCTTCATTGTATTGTTCTATAATCCTCCGAGTTTAGATCGTGTGATCAAGTTATTAATTTGACTATCTTGGTCGTGGGGATAGATATATGTCACAGACTGTACTGAAAATTGACTTCTTTATCATTATATCAAAAGTTGGGTGGGGTTGCTTTCAGGCTGCCTATCGACTGTTTTTATACTTCTTCTGACTTTATACTCTGCCGTTATGGTTTCATGGCTGGCTGATAATCCAATGCCCTTTCCATTTCTTTCACTTATACAATCTCGCTAAATCATACGCAGCCATACCATTTCCAGCCTTAGCAGCCAATGTATACCAATGAAAATCTTTTGGATGCTTGGGTTTGTTACCAGGTTGACTCAGCTCTTCTATTGCAAGAGGGGCTATCCAAAATATAAACCCCCATGGGGAAGAAATTCAAGGGTGTAAAAGCTCCTTTGGGCGAAAAAGGAGCTTTATAGGGTATGAAGGAAATCTTATTGTTTAGGTTTAATTCTTTTTTGTTCTTAAGTTATGAATTAAGTATAGGGGCTAAAGATTAAGGAAATATTAATGAATAAAAGTTTTTAATTTTATTGTTCTATAATCCTCAGGATTTAGATGGGAAGATGTAGAAAGCTATTAATTTGAATGACCTAGCCAAAGTTTTAGAGGTGTATAGCAGACTGTATTTCTGTGGAGAGGGTGACAACTCTATCGAGCACAGAGGGTAGTTGTCTATAAATTAAATAGCCAAGGATCAAAAAGAGCGCACTTGAATAAATAGATTTGTTTCTCTCTAAATTAAAGCAAAATCCATTTCATAGCATTACATCGAATTCTTTTTATGATAGTTATCCAAAATCTCATCAAAAGATATATCTTCATCTTCAAGATCATCATCATCGATTATCTTTAATAAGTCATTATCGATATGTTTTGATTGTACTCGTAACCTTTTCACTGCCTTCATTGCTTTTTCGCACCATTCCTTAGCTTTGTCATAATCAGGTTCCTCTCCTATTTTACCCTCCTGATAAAGGCCCCCTAACATTAACATAGCTTCAACATTTCTGCCTTTTTAAACAAATCAATAGCCTTTTTAGCTTTTGTTTTCTGCTTAAATAGTGTTTAAAAAACATCGTTATATTAGTTTTTTCGCATTAATCATGTTGACACATCTCTCATATTGAAAGACTGATTATCTAAAAAATCCAGATGAAAATTGAAGTAAGAAAAAAAAGGTGTAAAAGCTCCTTTGGGCGAGAAAGGAGCTTGTAGGGCTTGAAGGAGATCTTATTGTTTAGGTTTAATTCTTTTTTGTTCTTAAGTTATGAATTAAGTATACGGGCTAAATATTAAGAAACTCTTAACAGATCCAAATTAATATTTTTTGTTTAGGTTGCAGTTATGATTGACCTTGATAACTCAATAACTCTTTAGCCAGTTTTTGCTGGGTTAAGCTTGGGTTTGATGGTATCAACTCCCATGTAGGGCCGCAGTGCTTTGGGTATGATGACACTACCATCTTCTTGTTGAAAGTTTTCAAGAATAGCTATGGGGGTTCGGCTTAATGCAATCGCCGTTCCATTTAAAGTATGAACCCATTGGTTTTTTCCTGTTTCACTATCTTTGTAACGAGTATTTAGTCTGCGAGCTTGAAAATCAGTGCAGTCTGAGGCAGAAGTTATTTCACCGTATTGGCCGTCGGTGCCTTTTCCTGGCATCCAAGCTTCTATATCATACTTTTTGTAAGCTGGAGCACCAAGATCTCCTGCACAAATTCTAACCACTTGATAGGGTATTTCCAAGGCCTGATAGATTTCTTCTTCAATGCTTAAAAGTTCATTTAAATAAGTATCATTATGTTCAGGTTTGACAAATTGAAAGAGCTCTATTTTAGAAAATTGATGGACTCGGTAAAGGCCCTTACTTTCACGGCCTCCGCCCCCGGCTTCTGTGCGAAAACAATGGCTCTCAGCCACATACTTTATGGGCAGCTGTTGTTCAGGAATGATTTCATTGGCATGAAGGCCAGCAATGGCTATTTCGGCGGTAGCAATTAGGCTTAAGTTATGCCCCTCAATACAGTAAGTATTAGACTCATTGCCTCTAGGCGCATACCCAGCTCCTTGAAGAATTTCATTTTTGGCAAGATCTGGGGTTTTTATTGGAATATAACCTCTTTTGGCAGCAATTGAAAAAGCTAAGGATTTAAGCGCATTCTCTAACAGGACCCCCTCATTCTTTAGAAAATAAAATTTTGCACCGGCAACTTTTGCACCCCCTTCAAAATCAATAATATCTAAAAGCTCTCCAAGCTCTAAGTGGTCTTTAGGGTGAAAGTTAAATTGAGTGGGTACTAGGTGTTTTTTTATCGGCACGTTTTCGTTGTCTGTGAAGCCCTCGGGCGTATCATCGGGTAAAAGATTAGGAATGGTTAGCAGGGCTTTTTGTAGCTCCTTATTAAGCTCCTCAGCGCTTTCTTTTTCTTGGGCTATATCATTCTTAAGTTGCTTACCTTCGCTGGCTAATTGAGCTCTATCACTAGGGTCTGCTCTGCCAATAGTTTTTGCGATTTGGTTAGAAAGAGCCTGTTTTTTTTCAATCGATTGTTTGGTTGCCTTTAGCTTGTTATAGAATAGACATACGCCATCAACATCGGCATCAATGTTGCGTCTTTTAGCACAGTTTTTTATCAAACTCACATGATCAATAATAAATTTAGCATCTAACATAGTTAGCTCTCTTTCCTTAGGGTTAAGTTTAAATCTTAATGATTGTAAAGGTGTTTGATATTATTTTCAACTTCTTAAGCATGAACCTGGGTTTTCCACATTAAATTGAGTAAATGCGAGAAATATCTTTGTGTAGAGATCGTTTGATTCTTGACTGAATACAAGGCGTGTTGTTTTTCCGTCCTCAAATAGGCCCTTAGGTAAAGCAATATAATTACTGCCGTCAATCGTAGTGCTTAGTTTACAGACGGCAGAGTTCTCTTCCTTGTCCTTTAGGATGAAACTTTCTTCATGAGGGATGAGCAAAAGGTTCTCAAAAAACTCAGCAACGACATCCCCCTTTTCTTGCCACAATATAGTTTTGAGCGGCTGTTTTGCTACTGGCTGTTGGACATGGGGTGGTGGGTGCTGGTCTTGTGGGTTTGTGCTAAAGCAACAGCTTGGATCTGGATTGAACGATACACTTAACGCATAAAGTGAAGAGCTTCTCCAAGTAGATAAGAGCGAAAGGTATGTTTGGTAGGCCGGTGTTCCGATATATTGACTGAAGGTTTTTTTTGCGGGTATTAATAGGTCTTTAAGATAGCCCCGTGCCTTAATAGCAAAGGTTTTGGTCGCAACACAATCTCGATGGTAGGGCTTGCTGACGTATTGAGTAAACGCATGTGCTGATGAGTTATAAGCTTGTTGACGATAAGGCTTGGTTTTGTTATCGATGAAGGTTAATAGATCTATCCACTTATGCCAGTACTCGAGTATGAAAAGGGTTGTTCTATAGAAAGGAGATTGGCTTAGTTTCTTGAGGTGACATATAAATTTATAATACGGCCCCCTGTCCGCATAGAAAGAGAGGTTCTCTTCTTTAAGCAAATGAAACCACCGTACAAAATTTAACTCTGTTTGAAAGGATTGAAGGAGGGGGGGAGTTTTATCAGTTGGTTTTGCGTTAACAACCCTTTTAAAATAGCTTCTTTCTTCAGGAGAGGGCTCCACTATGTCTAGCCTACCCCAATATCTTTTTTTATGACTGTTTTTAAATAAATTAAGCACTTGGCTGATAGAGTGTCTTTCAATGACTTTATTTTCATAAAGCTTGACCACTTCGTATAATGGGGCAAAATGTTCAAGGCCTTTGATAACTTCTTGACGCTCGTTTTCACAGAGTAATTGTTCTAATGACATTTTGGGGTGATAGAAAACATAGCTCTCGTTGGGCAATAATATATTAATTTTCGAAAGTACCTCTTTAAGACCAATATCAATGATACTTTCTTCAGTTGTTTCAAGAAAGGAAGCTAATGCTATTAAGCTTTCAGCCCTTGTAGAAGAGGCTTTTAAAGTCGAGAGTATACTGTTAAGCTCATCGAGGGGTTTTTTGATAATTTTTTTAGCTGCAGCAGTGTTGATATCTCTGGCCAACTGGCGGCTCAAACGTCGAAAGTCTATCTTTGTTTCATATTTTTTTCGGGTTTTGTTTTTGATTTTTAATAAGAAGTATTCACCATATATATACCTATCAACAACAAAATTTTTAAAAGAGTCATTTGGGGAATTAGAATAAGGGTATTCATTTTTGACGAGTACAATGCCTAGCTGTTGTAATCGCAAGGTCAGTTTGTTGTTGACGGGATCCAGAGAGGGGGTTAATAAATCTTTATCTGTTATTTTTATTTTATCAAGGCAGGGCCCTAGAAGGCCATCTTTCGGTGGAGAGAGAGACCTCTGACTGATGTCTTCTAGAGTAAGTTTTTTGACTAATTTCTTGACGCCTTTAACTATTGCGACCAAGTCAGGATGGCTGTTCTTTTCTCCTTCGAAAGTAATCCCCCAAGCAAGTGTTTTTCCGGAAATTTCTATTTGAACGCGATTAATTGCTTCAGTGATGCCATAATAGCCCATAAAATGAAGATCTGTGTCAAGAAATTTAGCTACAGCCATTAAAGCCGCTTTCCGAGCAGATTCATCTTTTTTTACAACATTCTTTAATTGATTCTTTATGTCCTCTATATCCTGTTTATTTTTTCTTAGTACTTTGGGTCTGTGAACGGTAAATGTTGGGGAGGGATTCCTACTCATGGCTTCTTTTTGCCAATAGCTATCTGGTATGCTGGCCATTTTCTCAGTAAAGGGGCTTTTCATTCTTTTTACAAGATCTTGTAAATACTTAAAAATATTTGTTTTATTTTTGTCGCTGTGAGGTTGTCCATAATAATCTTCGGAGAATCTTATTATAATATCATGGCTGTATGGATTTCGGTTATTCATAAAGGATAGCTTTGAAACCAACGAATCGAGCGTAGAGTCTCCGATCCTAAAGGAAAAGGGATCAAGCGCATTAGTTATAGCTTCTGATATCATTTCTGGTGTAATCTTTTCATACTCACGTAAAAGATACATGCCTTGATCAAAGGTTATTTTTGAGATTGCTGTATACATTATAATTTCCTTAATTCAACTTTGATATTAGCATGGTAGTTTGTAAAATAAAACATAATGTTTTTAAGGGGAATACAAGCTCTAAGCTTTACCCAGAAACGATGCTATCATCTTTTCATTTTTTTAATGTAGGCCGCAATTTCTTCTGGATTTGAGGGCAAACCCTCAATGTATTGTGATCTTTTCTCTCGTTCTGCTTGTTTGCGGGTTTGATCATCTTTCAGTTGTTTAGCATAAGACGTCATGCCCTGATCAGTTATTTTGATAACTTCTTGATACAGTTTTATTTGATCCTTAAATGGAAGTGTGTTTTTTTGACGGGCAGAGGAGGCGGCTTTCTTAAGCTCATTACATTGTTTTTTTGTCTTATCCAATTTACTTTTTATTTTATCGATGCTGTTTTCTTCCCGGTCGATCTCTGCAATTGCTTTAGATAGGTTTCTAATATCTTCAACAGTGCGCTGTTTACTAAATTCTAAGGGACTTTTGCCAGCAAGGTCTTGATGCTGTTGGGTAAGTTTATTGTAAAGCTGCTGGGTTTCTATGGGCAGATCTTTTTCCCAGTCAGCGATGTTTTGTAATTGTGTATTTAACTCTGCGAGTTCTTGATTTAACTGATCCATCTCATATTGGTTGTGTATGACCTGTTCATTCATTTCATGAAGTTGGTGCATGCCTCCAAGTTTTTTTTCAATACTTTTGAGTGATTGGGTTGTATTATTTTTGTTGGCGCCCTTTAATTGTTTGCCTTTCTCTTGTAGTCGTGATATCTGATGTTGTTTATCCTCGATTTTTGTTTTGACTGTTTTTCTTTCTTCTGGAATAGCTTGCATATATTGGTAGTTGAGTTGGATAAGATTTCTGGTATGTTTGATATCACGAGGTAATTCGGTGTCAACCACTTTTGCTTTCGATCTAAAAACATTGGTTAGGTCTATTAAGGGGGTTTTTCTTTTATTGTTTTGTTGTGCCAGTAACTTTGTCTGACGATTGAGTTGTTCGTTCCTATCTTTGAGAGTTCTCTCCAGTTGGCTCATTTCGTGATTTTTTTCTAAATATTCACCCTGTACAGACTTGACTTGTGCTGAAATCTGCGCAATTTCATATTGAGTTTTGATCCGTTCTATTTCGGAGGAATATACATTGTTTAGCTCTTCAAAAAGCTCAGATAGTATGCCCTGATGACTAAAGTTATCCTGGTGGTATTTCTTTTGATACTCTTTGATTTTTTTTTGCCGAAGCAGTGTATACTGGGTAGAATTTTTTAGCTGCAATCCTCCAGGGCCGCTGATCTGTCTGGGCATCTGTATCACCTTATTTTATATGTTTATAGTATAGTTATAGTATAAAAAAATCATTTTTGTGATTTTAATCAGATGAATCTATTGAAGGCATGTTTAGTCGATATTGAAGGTTCGTTGTTTGTTCTTTTTGAAGGCATATCATCTGAAGGTTGTAAATTAGGCGACACTATGGACTTGAGTATGATTTTTGGAATAATAAGGCTACTGCTGTAAAGACTCCAGGCAAAAAGTATAAGACCTGAATATACTTGATAAAGGAGGCTGGCTAATGGGTTGTTGCTGAGTAAAATACCAGAGGCTGCTTTGATATTGTCGTAGATGCTATCGAGTGCGTTTGTGGCTTTTGAGAAGGTCTCAAGAATACTGGGGGGTAAGAAGCTCATAAGAAAAGAAAAGAAAAGCTACTTTGTGTGAATTGACATAAGCTTTTATAAAGGAAGCAGAGCCTTTCAAAAAGCCATTTTAATACAAGTGAGAAGGAGGCTTTGAATGTTTGATAATATCTTGGATTTTCTGGACTATGTTGATGTGCTAACTCTTTATTTGTCATATGGTATAGCTTGAGTGGTCGGAAGCTTCTGTAGGGTTGAAAATAACTTTTATCAGGGTTAGGGCAGTCTACTCGCAGAGTATATTGACAATAAAAAGTTTTTGGTCTCCCATAAGGGAAGAAATGTACTTGAGGTTTTGATGCTGTTGCTGAAATATTACTGCGGATTTTTTTTTTGATTTGTATTGAAATGTTTGTAATATTTACGCAAATAATTAGCTATTTTTTGGATTTTTTGTTGTAGCTTATCAAAAGTTTTTGCATCATTGCCTCCTCCAATTTTTATTCGGTAGCTACCATCATCTTGTCGATAGATGGGGTTGATAATATCCAGACCATTAAAGTACTTATTCACTGCTTCTTGATTGTTATCATCAAGGCTTAAATTAAGAATTTCTACCAACTTTTCTTTACTTATTTCATAGTAATAAGACACTGTAAAAACCTGTTTTATAGACTCTTAATCATTATAAAAGAGCTAGCCGTGTCTGTAAAGAGACTAGCTTTAACCACAAGCCAACATGTCAAAAGGCCCTCAAAAGAGCCCTTTGAATGAGTTGGTCTAGTGTTATCTACAGGATGTTACACTTACTACTAGGTTTAGGTTCTTCAGTAGGACTCAGGTTGGACTTTAGGCTAGAACTAGTGTCGGAGTCTTCCTGACTATCAAAGCTCACACTTGAGGATCGAGTAGTATCATCGGCATTTGGACGGGTGTCAGGTTTCCACCAAGTCAAGATTGCCTCTACTGAAGATATTGACATGGTTGATATCTTCGTTGCGAACGAAAAGAACGATTCTTTTGAATAGTTATAAGAAAGAGCTGCGTAATGAAGTAGAGTTCCTCCTAATTTCTGGGAGGTCTTGAAAATTGCTTCGCTGGTATTGCTCACAAGTTTATTGATATCTTCATAAATACTCTGCTCAGTATTTTTGATTTCTTGGATCAAAGCCTGGTGTTCTCGCTCAACATCCTTAAAACCCATTCGTATGAAATCGTTGTCGGTGAGCTGTTTAAGTTCTTCACTTACTTTACTGGAGCTTGTATTAAAACATGAACGATCACCCAAGGAATTCATTGGTAGAAGTAAATCTCCCCCGTTCTTTACTTCAAGGCCATGAACACTAGCAGAAATCACTAGTGTTTCTAAAGACATCTCTCGTGATAGATCTTCTAAGACCCTATTGATAGATTGCACGCGGTCTTTGCGGATTGATATGCTGGCTAAATCATCCTCGGTATTGATGGGTTGTAAGCTTTTTTCTAACTCTAATGTTTTGATGCGCTCGGTTAAGGTCTTTTCTAGAGTTTGTATGCTATTCTGTTTTTGTAGAAGACCTTTAATCATTTCTATTCTAGAGTTTATCTCTTGATAGTTCCTGGAATCCGTTATAGATAGCTCTAGATTGCTTAATTTACCTTGAAGAGTTTCTAATGTAGCTAGTTCCAGAGTGTTTTCAGCAACAACATATGTTTTCATCTTTAAAATATTTTGCCTCAGTGTAATCCAACTAGTTAATGTATTTAAATCCTTGCTAAAGACTTCTTTTTTAGATTTAATCTTCTGAAGATTTTTGTCTATATTATCAGTAGTGAGAACATAATCTAAGCCTAGTTGAGGCGACTTGATTGGCAGGTTTTTATGATAAAGCATTTTAAAAGAGTAATGATGGGCAACAATTGACTCAAGGTCTTTTTGTTGGGTTTTGAGAGAACTTAAGGCGTCGGCGAATGGGCTGTTGGATTGACCATCGAAATTATTACCTGGGTTCAGTTTGGCTATCTTTGCCACTATTGCTATCTGGGCTTGTTGGGAGGAAGCTGGTTCTAACGCTTTCATCTCTTTAAGCAAATCAGCTAATGTTATTAAATCCTTGCTAATGACTTCTTTTTTAGATTCAATCTTCTGAATCTTTTCGTCTATATTATCAGGAGTGAGCTCATAATCTAAGCCTAGATCAGAGTTTTTGATGACTTGCTTTTTTTGATTGATGTCTTGATAGGTTAGATGATAAAGATGTATTGATGTAAGTTCTTCTTGTTGGATTTTGAGAGAACTTAAGGCGGTCTCTAGAGAGTGAACCGTTTCATTGGATGGATCGTTGAATTGACCATCGAAAATATTACCCGGGTTCAGTTTGTCTATTTCAGAGCTTACTTTCGATCGCTCTTTTTTTCTGTCAATGATCCTTTTAAGGGTTTTGATGTCATCGTGTAGCTTAATGACACTTTCTAGCTGTGTTAACTCCTTATTACAGTCTAAATCTTCAGTTCCTTGTTTCAGCACGTTCTCGACGTCTTTCTTGAGCTCGTTTATTTGATTGAGTCTTTGTCCACGCTCTTTCAGAATCTTTTTATGTTCTTCTGATAACTGAATGCTATCATAATGAGGACCAATGATATCATTGCTAAGATCATTATTAACAAGCCTAGATAGAGGCATACCCCTGATCTCTTTCTCTTCAATGGTCTTAGCCAGTTCAGAAGAGTTATGTGTTTTTTTAATACATGCCTGTATTTCCTCAATATGTTTTAATTCTAGATCTCCTGATGGATCATTATAATCACTCTCAATTCTGATGAGCTCACTGGAGTTCTTGTATAGAGTGTCTAACCCATTTTTTCCAAGGGTTATAGGGGCAAAACCAAAGAATGTTGATATGGTCGCTAGCAGTTTTGTTCTGGTGATAGGGGGTAGGGGGTCTTCCGGAAAAAGCTCCATGCCAAGGCCCAGCCAAGGAGGACGTATACCCCAGTGATGGAGTATGGATGCTGGTAATTCATCATTGAACTTATGCTTTTCATTAGACAACGAATGTTGCCAGCCCCGATAGATTTTGTTGTTCAATAAATTAAAAAGATCTATTGCTTCTTGTGATTCCTCTTGGCTGCTCTCTTCAGGTTTGTTTGTCAAATAGCTTTTATATTCTGAACTGTCCTCAAGCGTTTGTATGAGTTTATATTCATTCATTTTTTGATATAAATGATAAAGTGTTGTGTCAGCCGAACTACTCTTAAACCATCTATTAACGACATTTACCTTGAGGATTTCTACAGAAGGTTGGTCTTTATGCTCCTCATCATAAAGTTTTTTAATTTCATCAAAGGTTTTCCAGATTGCTGTTATTTCTTTTTTAGCCCACTCGTTAGCAGTTTTTTTTGCTTCAGCTTCTGTTTTTCCCTCAGCAAGAAGCCTAGCACGTTCAGCCTCAAATAGTGGCTTAGGGTCTATCATTACTTTGACCTCACCTTTATCAGTTCTATTTTCCTGAGGATGCGCATAGATCTCTTCGATGATTTTGAAAACTTCTTCTTTATCGCCGCGTGGAGGAGCTGTGGTTACAGTAAATTGGGGGGTGGTACTTTTCTTGGTCAAGTCAAAACTCAGTAGATTTGGGGTTTTGTCGTTTATTTCAGCTATGTAGGTATTATACAATGTTAACCATTTTTCAATAGATTGTTGTGGATGATCTTTTGAAAATGTTAATTGAATACGGGGGTGCTTTGGGATGGCTTGATACAATTGTCCTTGCTTGCGTTTTATTGGATGTCCAGTAAATATATTCACATTGATATTTTGGTCTGCTTTTATTTGTTGAAGCTCTTTGCTAAGGGTCTCGATTTCTTTTTCTATTTTTTCACTTTCACCTGAATAATTGAGCTCAACCACTTCATGTTCATACTGTTGTTGAGTTAATTGATCTTTTTCCTTGTTAATCTGATTATTCAAGCCAGTTTTTTTCGATTGTAGGTCTTTACTTTCTTGTTGTTTTCCTTTAAGTTTTTTTTCTGTAGTTTCAAAGGTTTCTTTGATAGCTTCATCACTTATTAAATATCCATTTAGGGCTTCTTTATGTTGTTGAAGCTTTTTGCTAAGGGTCTCGATTTCTTTTTCTATGGATTGTTCTGAGTGAGTGATATCTAACAGTTCATGTGCCTTCTGTTTTTGAGTATTTAAATCATTATATTTTTTTCCTCTTGGTGAAATTGCAAATTGCAAATTTTCTTTGTGCTGTAGCCATTCTTGATTTAGAATTTCGTTTTGTTTTTCTTCAAGTTCTTTTTCTGTAGCTTTAATGTTTTGTTTTATAGCTTTATATTCGTTTGAATCTATACTATTACTTAAATCAACTACTTGTGAATTATCAATGGTTAGGTGGTAATTTTCGTGTTTTAAATGCTCTAGCTGCTTTTGTGATACTTTAACAACCATAGTTTTCTCCTTCAGGTGTGACAAGAATGAGATGATGCTACTACTATTTCTATCAGAAACCAAGTAAATAATAACATATGTTGTTTAGGCGGTTATTTAATATCGTTTTTACTTATTAATTAGTGTTGTTTTTATGGGTGGTTCAGACGGATTTAAGGGCGTATAATTGCCATAGTTGAATAACTATGGCGGGTGAGTAGAGACCCAAGGTGTATATAACGTTGTTGAATTAGGTTTGTTAGTTGGTTATCACCGTTGCTGAAAACCTTACTTTGATAGGACGGCTGTTAATGCATTTTAGACTTATTGAGGTGTCTGGGGTAATACGCTAACCATCATAGCGAAGCTGTTCTGGGTATACAGATTTTGTTGAAAAGGCCACACAGCTGTTTAAATAAATTGTTGATGATGATTATCACGGTAACTTTGATGTTTGGGTTGATTCGTATTGTATTTTTTGCAGAATTGTTCTAAATAATTATTTGTTCCAGAAATTTTAGTTGACCAAACATTTTTGAATCATTGTCTCCCTCGATGTTTATTCGATAGCCGTCATCATCCTGTCGATAGTTGGGTTTGATAATATTCAGACCAGTACTTATTCACTTCTTCTTGATTGTTATCATCAAGGCTTAAATTAAGAATTTCTACCAATTTTTCTTTACTTATTTCATAGTAATAAAAACTGTTTTATAGACTCCTTAATCATTATAAAATGAGCTCGCCGTGTCTGTAAAGAGACTAGTTTTAATCTCAACCCCACCTATCAAAAGGCCCTCAAAAGAGCCCTTTGAATGAGTTGGTCTAGTGTTATCTACAGGATGTTACACTTACTAGGTTTAGGTTCTTCAGTAGGACTCGGGTTGGAATTTACGCTAGAACTAGTGCCGGATTCCTGACTATCAAAGTTCGAACTTGGGGATCGATTAGTATCATCGGCATTTGGATTGGTGTTAGGTTTCCACCAATTTTTGAAGCTTTCTACGGATGTTCCTGTTAGTCCTGAGACTTTGTTAGTAAAAGAAAAGAATGAGTCTTTTGAATAATTATAAGATAGCGTTGCATAGTGATAGAAGAACCCGCCAAGCTTATTCGAAGTATCTAGCACTGCTGAGCCAGCTTTCCCTGCTATTTTCATGACATCGCCATAGATGCCAAGTTCAGTCTCTTTGATCTCTTTGATTCGTTGTTGATTGCGAGTTAGAATGTCTTCAAAACCTAATATTATAGGGTCTTTTTTTTCTTTAATAGTGCTTGAGCTGGGAGCCCCCGGACAGCATATAGCGCTATTATGTTGAGAGGGTAGGTTTTTTTGTAAAAGTATTATTCCCGCACCGGTACTAACTTCAAGGTCATTAACAGCAGCAGCAACTACCATATTTTCCATATTTTTCCATAAGGATATCTCTTTTTTATTTTGATCAATTCTGTCTTCAAGTTCTTGTATGTCGCTGACAAAGTCGTCGTCTGTTTTGTCGGTAAGTATTAAAAAAAGCGGTCGGGTATTATATGTATTCATTTCCTCAGTTATTTGTAATTGGGATCTCTTGATGTCTTGTAGGTCTGGATAATCCTTATAAGGTTTTAAAGCTTCCTCTTGAGGGTCTTTTGACAGCATGCTAAGCCACCCTCGTTGGTTAGTAAAGGTGCTTAAGAATGCTTCAATTTTGTCTTTTTCGTCATCTTGTAAGTCCCTAGTTTGTGACTTAGTTATATCTTGAAATGTTTCGTTTACGAGTACGGGGTTCATCTGCTTAGAAGGTTCATTATTGCGCTCAACAAAGTCTTGGATGGTTGTATTTTCGTCAATACCAAGAGTATTCCTTGTCGAGGATTGGTCAGTTGAGAGAAGAAGGCATAGATTTATGGCTTTGACTATATCTTCATTTTTTGACGTAACGCCAAGACCTTTGTAAAGACTTACTGCTTTTGCATTTAATTTTGCATCTAAATAGCCTTGGGCCTTTTCTAAATACCTGTACTCCGCTCGTTGAGAAACTAGTTTGTCAAGTCCATCTTTTTTTGCTTCATGGTCTTTCATTTCTGTTTCTAGGCATTCAACTGGAGATTGTTTCAATTCCTCTATTTCTTCAAGGGTTTCTAGGTATCCTGTGAGACGTGACGCAATCAATTTATTAGTTGGAATAGAAGTCCCTTTTGTTGTTAGCTTGGATAATGCGTCGGTTTGATCTTTCTGTAGCTCGGTGATTTTCTTTTTAAACGCGCTGAGCGCGATTTTACCGCCAGTAGTAGGTATTCTAAGGCTTTTTTCATGGATATACTGAGTTTTGTCATAAGATTGATTATTTTCGATAGTCTGCTTAATATTTTGGAGGTATTGAAAGTTTCTGAGGCGTTCCTTGTTAGTAGTTACATATTCATTAAAGGCCCCGTCTTCTTGTGTAAATGAACCCTTTTTTTCTGCAATGTTTGCTGGTGTGAGATTTATAACACCCTCAGCGAAAAGAAGGGTAGATTCAATACTGGATTTCCATTCTGTGGTTTCACTTTCTGTGGTTTCACTTTCAACACTCTTGTTGCTTTGTATGTGTAGGTCAAGTGCATTTTTAGCTGCCTTGAATAGCTCATCCACTCTATCATACTCGCCTCTGATTTGTGTGAGTATCTGATTAACTTTATTGATTTCACTCTTCGTCGCGAGTTCCTCCTTATTTAGTAACTCTTTAAATTGAGTATTATATTTATCAACAAGAGAGATATTTATGGGAGGCATTTCGGTTTGATCTATCTTTTCTCTAAGTTCTGCTATGGTTTGATGATTGGCAATATCCTCTAAGATACTACTAAGCATTTTGAGTGAAGTTTCTAAATCTCGTCTTTTTAGAGATTGCTCAACTCCTTCTATCAATTCCTTGGCATGGTCTAGCGAAGTGACGTTTATTTGATGATTGCTACGGAGCTCTTCTTTTTGTGTTTCACTTCTTTTCATAAGGCCATCTAAACGCGTGAGTGCCTTACCAAGGAGTTTCATCATTTTGTGATGTTCACTTGATAAAGAAATTTTATCATAATGGGGGCCAATGATGTCGTTTGCAAGATCAGCCTTGAAAAGCCTAGCTAAAGTTGCTCCCATGACATCCTTTGATTTAATGGTCTCAGCCAGTTCAGATGAGTCATGGATTTTTTGAATACTTTTCTGTATTTCTTGGATATCTTCCAGGGTTAGATCTACTGTCCGTGTCTCAGCTTGTGGGCAATCTGGAGTATAAAGTGGTTGGAGCGTGCTAGTGGTATTTAGTGGGGCTTGATTGTTTGGAACACCCTCAATTCTAATGAGCTTGTTGGAGTTTTTGAATACAGTCTCTAACCCATTTTTCCCAATTTTTAGAGAGGCAAAACCAAAGAATGTTGATATGGCCGCTTGCAGTTGTGATCTAGTGATAGGGGGCAGGGGGTTTTCTGGAAAATACTTATTTTTTTCCTCTTGAGTTAAATTTTCCACAAGGCCCAGCCACTCATAATGTATACCCCAATGATGGAGTATGGAGGCTTCTAATGTTTCCTTGTAGCTTTCGCTCTTGTTAGAATAAGGAGGTTCCCAGCCTTTTTCATTAACTTCATCATCCAATAACACAAAAAGATCTGTTGCTTCCTTGGATGTCTCTTGGCTGTTTGCTTCAGGTTTTTTTGTCACATAGGCTTTATATTCTTGACTGTCCTCAAGCCTTTGTATGAGGGCATATTCAGACATTTTTTGATGTAAAGAATAATAGTTTGTTTTTGCTGAACTACTATTATAACTTCTATTAACGACATTTACCCTGAGGATTTTTACCCTAGAGGTTTCTTGGACTTGCTTCTCATCATCATAAAGGTTTTTAAATTTTTCAAAGGTGTTCCAGATTGTTGTTATGTTTGTATCATCTAGTAGATCAGGGTCTATCAATACTTTTACTTCACCTTTATCTGTTCTATTTTTCTGAGGATGCGCATAGATTTCTTCGATGATTTTGAAAACAGCTTCTTTATCGCCATATTGAGGGTCTGTGGTTTTAGTAAAAGTCAACGTTGTTTGCGAGGATGACTTTTGGTAGGCAGTTAAGTGTTGTTGAAGTATGGTGAACAGCTTATCTGTTTCTGTTTGGTTTTTAGGGAACGTTACTTTTACAATGCCATGTAGTTGTCCTTGGGTGGCTTTATCGAAAGCACTGTGAATTGATGCAATTAGTTCATAGTTTTTTATACAGGCGTTTCGGGTTTCCTTTATTTCTTCAAGGGTTTTGCCAAGGGCCGTGATTTTAACGCCGATACTCTCACCATCATGTTTGTTCTTTAATAGCCTCCGTTCAATCTTATGCTTACCTGTTACCTTTTTTTCCTTTTCAAGATCATTTTGTAATTTAGTTCTTTTCGATTGTATCTTTAGGCTTATTTTTTGTTTTTCTCCAAGTTCTTTTTTTGTATCTATTTGCTTTTGTTCGATATCTTTAAGTTTTTGTGATTCTGGATTCATGGCTTGTTGTAAATCTGTAACCGCTTTTTCATTAATATCATAGGTTATGTGGTAGTTTACGTCTTGTAATTGCTGTAACTGCTCTTGTGATATTTCAAAAATCATAGTCTTCTCCCTCAGGTGTGATTAATATTTAGATGATGTTACTACGATTTTTATCATAAGCCAAGAAAATAAGAGAAATAATAATATCTATTTTGTAGTCGATTGTTTAATATCTTTTTTATTTTTTTTGTTCCACCCGGGGATTGATTGTTGTGGTGTTCTGCTCAGGGTGAGTGCATTTTCAGGCGCTCGTTCGGTAAGGGTTGAGCCTGCACCAATGGTTGCATTTTCACCAATAGTAATAGGGGCTATTAAGGACGTGTTTGACCCAATGAAAGCCCCGCTTTTGATCAGCGTTGTATGCTTTTGAACACCATCGTAATTACAGGTTATAGTGCCGGCGCCTATGTTCACATTAGATTCAATGTTGCTATCACCTAAGTAGGCTAGATGGCCAGCTTTAGATGCTATGCCTAATTGAGTGTTTTTAAGCTCGACGAAATTACCTACTTTAGACTGCTCTTTGAGGTGGCAATTAGGCCGGATTCTTGCGAAAGGGCCAACACTAACATTATGATCAATCAGACTGGACTCAATATGACTGTAAGGATGGATCTGGACATTTTCGCCTACCCGACTGTTAATCAACGTTGAATGTGCTCCAATAACACTATTTTTGCCGATAGATACTGATCCCTCAATAATGACGTTAATGTCGATCATAACACCAGACTCAGCTTTAAGCGTGCCTCGACAATCAAATCTGTTGGGGTCTTTAATCATGATGCCTTGATTGAGTAATTGAAGCGCATAACGATACTGATAGGCTCTTTCTAGCTCGACTAATTGCTGGGGGGTGTTGACCCCTGCAATATCCTGCCAATCAGAGGCTTTGACTGCGGCAACAGGTTGAGGGTGGGTCTTGGCCCAAATATCAATTAAGTCAGTGAGGTAAAGTTCATTTTGTTGATTATTAGGTTGTAGTTTCGAGAGTGTTTTTGATAAGAATGACGTCGGGGCTGTGAGGATGCCTGTAAAGATTTCAGGAATTAATCGCTCTGTGTTTGATGCATCTTTTTCTTCAATAATTTTGATGGGGTTACCTGAGTCATTACGAATAATCCGCCCATAACCTGTGGGGTTGTGACAATCATACGTTAATATTCCTAGGTTGTGACCTGACGTGTCTAGCAACTGCTGAAGCAAACTTTGTGGGGTTAAAGGTACATCCCCATATAAAGTTAAGATCGTGGCCTCTTTGTCACATTGAGGAAGTGCAGTTAATAACGCATGCCCTGTGCCTTGAGGGTCGTGTTGAGGAACAAACGTAACCGGAATGTTAATAGCAGATTGAAAGGCGATGTAATGATCTGGAGGGTAAACCACTATGATTTTATCGGGGTTTAATGTTTGTGCGGTGGTGACCACTCGATGTAGTAAGGTTTGGCCTACGAAGGGAAACAATGGTTTAGGCGTGCTGGATAGCATCCTTGTTCCCATGCCTGCAGCTAAGATAACAATGTTTAATGGGGTTGTCATGTGCCGACTCCTTTACCTTACGGTTTTCAACCTTTTACATCTTGCTGAGGTTATCATTTTTTATTTTTAAGCATTTTGATGAGGCGAATTTGTGCTGCAGCTTGAGATAATTCCGCCAGTGCTTGAGAGTAATCCACCTCATCTTTTTGTTCGGCAAGTTTAGTTCTAGCGGTTTCAATGGCTTGTTGAGCTGTGGCTTCATCTAGGTCTTTAGCTCGAATCGCTGTGTCTGCTAATACGGTTGTGTGGTAGGGTTGTACTTCAAGGACGCCCCCACAAATATAAAGCAACTCTTCAGTATCAGCCCCTTTAGTCGTGTAACGAATGGACCCAGCATTAAGTGGGGTCATTAAGGGTGTATGGCCAGGGCAAACCTCAAGTTCTCCCATTTCTCCTGAAGCAAAAACATGGGTAACCTCTCCTGAAAAAATTAATTCTTCAGGGCTAACAATGTCCAGTTTCATGGTGCTCATGCTAATTGCTCAGCTTTAGCTTTGGCTTCTTCAATGGATCCAATCATATAAAAGGCTTGCTCAGGAAGGTGGTCATATTCACCTTCGAGTAGGGCTTTAAACCCACTGATAGTGTCTTTGAGCGGAACATACTTTCCAGGTGTTCCTGTAAAGACTTCTGCAACAAAAAAGGGTTGTGAGAAAAACCTCTGAATTTTCCGAGCGCGATTCACCATCAGCTTATCTTCTTCAGAAAGCTCATCCATTCCTAAAATAGCAATGATATCTTTAAGTTCTTTGTACCTTTGTAGGCATTTTTGTACGCGTTGAGCTAGGTCATAGTGTTCTTGTCCTACTACCAAAGGATCTAGTTGGCGACTTGTGGAGTCAAGCGGATCAATGGCAGGGTAGATACCCAACTCGGCAATTTGACGTGATAAAACAACGGTTGCATCCAAATGAGCAAACGTGGTTGCAGGTGAGGGGTCGGTTAGGTCATCTGCAGGGACGTAAATCGCTTGAACAGAAGTGATGGACCCTGTTTTGGTTGACGTGATTCGTTCCTGAAGCTTACCCATTTCCTCGGATAAGGTAGGCTGGTACCCAACAGCAGAGGGCATTCGACCCAACAGTGCAGAAACTTCAGTTCCTGCTAAGGTAAACCGATAAATATTATCCACGAAGAAAAGAACATCTTTACCCTCATCTCGAAAGCTTTCAGCCATGGTTAACCCTGTTGAAGCAACACGTAGACGGTTTCCAGGAGGCTCGTTCATTTGTCCATAGACTAGGGCTACTTTGTCCAACACATTAGAGTCTTTCATTTCATGATAAAAATCATTGCCTTCTCGAGTTCTTTCACCCACACCAGCAAACACCGAGTAACCACTGTGTTCAATAGCAATGTTTCGAATAAGCTCAAGCATGTTGACGGTTTTTCCTACTCCGGCACCCCCAAACAAACCTACTTTACCCCCTTTAGCAAACGGGCAGAGAAGGTCAATCACTTTAATGCCCGTCTCAAAGATTTCTCTTGAGGTTGCAAGCTCAGTAAATTTTGGGGCCGGTTGGTGAATGGCTCGACGCTCTTTTGTTGGAATTTCACCAGCTTCATCAATGGGGTTGCCTAAAACATCCATAATTCTACCCAGGGTGGCTTTTCCTACAGGAACTTCTATTTGTTTGCCAGTATTTTTAACTTCAAGGCCTCGTTTCAGCCCATCGGTACATCCCATCGCAATGGTTCTGACGGTGTGGTCACCCATTTGCTGTTGTGTTTCTAAGGTGAGGTTATGTTCTTCAACGGTAAGAGCATCGTACACTTTAGGGGTATGACCCGCCGGAAACTCGACATCAATAACCGCACCTATAATTTCAACTATTCGACCTTTATCATTCATTTAGTACCCCTTAAACAGCATTTGACCCAGCGACAATTTCAGCTAGCTCTTGAGTGATAGCTGCTTGCCGGGCTTTGTTAAACATGAGCTTGAGATCATCAATAATCTCTTCTGCATTATCGGTTGCATTCTTCATTGCCATCATTCGAGAGGCTTGTTCGCACGCAATGTTTTCTACAACCGCTTGATAAACTTGTGATTCGATATAACGGTGCAGCAATAGGTCAATAACCCTGGCTGCATCGGGTTCATATAAATAATCCCACTGATGGGTTTGAGTGGGCTGCTCTAGTTTTGGTAAGGGCAGTAATGGGTTGATGAACGGTGATTGTGTCATCATGTTTCCAAAAGTATTACTGGCCAAATAAACTTGATCAACCTGCTTGTTTTCATAGGCTTGTATCATCGACTGAATGACGCCTAATAAGTCAGTTATTTTAGGCGCATCACTGAGCTTGGCAGCTTCGGATAGTACGGTTGACTTAAGGCGCTTGAAAAAGTGGATGCCTTTGTTGCCAAAAATACTAAAATGAACTTTGATTCCCTTAGTTTCTTGTTCTTGGGCAAACTTGATGACACGTTTCAACAAGTTAATGTTAAGGCCTCCGCATAAACCCCTGTCAGTCGTGACCAAGATAACGCCAATAACTTTAGGGTTATCTCGCTTCTCTAGAAATGCATGCCGGTATTCAGATTGAGCATTGGCTAAATTCCCAATGACTTCAAGCATTTTATTGGCATAGGGTTTAGCTCGTTTCATGGTTTCCTGCGTTTTTCCCAGTTTGCTCGCAGAAACCAATTCCATAGCATAGGTTATTTTTTTTGTTTTTTCAGTAGACTTTATGGTGGATTTTACTTTTTGGATCGAGGTCATACAGGGTTACCAGTTTTTGTGTTCGCACATGCTTTTTAGGATGGCTTCAAACTTTTGTTTGACTTTTTCATCCAGCTTGGGTTTATTCAGAAGAGCGGTTGTCCATTGGGCATGCTTTCCCTTGAGCTGAGTATGCAATTCTTGGATGAATAGTTTGACTTCGTCGTCTTTGACCTCGTCTAGAAACCCATTTTCAGCAGCGTATAAACTGCTGGCCATTAGCGCTACATTAAGGGGTTGATATTGAGCTTGTTTCATGATTTCAATGATGCGTTTTCCACGGGTTAATTGCTTTTGTGTGGCATCATCTAAATCGGAGGCAAATTGACTAAACGCTTCAAGTTCTCTGTATTGAGCTAAAGCTAAGCGAACACCCCCGCCTAGTTTTTTAATAATTTGAGTTTGAGCTGCTCCACCTACCCGAGATACGGATAACCCTGAGTTAATTGCCGGCCGAATACCGGCATTAAATAAGTCAGTATCCAGGTAAATCTGACCATCGGTGATAGAGATTACGTTGGTCGGAACAAAAGCTGAAACGTCCCCGGCTTGGGTTTCAATAATGGGCAAAGCTGTTAGAGACCCTGTTTTCCCTTTGACTTTACCAGCAGTTATTTTTTCAACGTAGTCAGCATTGACTCTGGAAGCTCTTTCTAATAAACGTGAATGGAGATAAAAAACATCTCCAGGAAAAGCTTCTCGACCAGGAGGTCTTCTTAATAGCAAGGATATTTGACGGTAAGCAACGGCATGTTTTGATAAATCATCGTAGATAATTAAGGCATCTTCACCTTTATCTCGATAGTATTCACCAATAGTACATCCTGCATAAGGAGCAATAAATTGTAAAGCGGCCGAATCAGATGCGGTTGCTGCGATAATGGTTGTGTGCTCCATCGCATCATGCTCTTCAAGTTTTTGGATAATTTGAGCAATGGAGGATGCCTTTTGACCAATGGCAACGTAAATACATTTGATGCCAGTTTCTTTTTGATTGATGATGGTATCAATGGCAATGGCCGTTTTTCCTGTTTGACGATCACCAATAATTAATTCCCGTTGACCTCTTCCAATAGGGGTCATGGAGTCAATGGATAGCAGCCCGGTTTGTAAAGGCTCGTCAACAGATTGTCTGGCAATAACACCTGGGGCAATTTTTTCAATGGCTGCTGTTTGTGGTTTTTTTAAGGCTGTTTTACCATCAATAGGCTGACCAAGAGGGTTGAGTACTCGACCTAATAAAGCTTCACCGACAGGGACTTCAATGATTTTCCCAGTACATTTGACCGTTTGGCCTTCTTTCAAGTTACTGTAATCCCCCAAGACGACAACACCCACACTATCTTTTTCCAAGTTAAGTGCTAACCCAAAGGACCCATCTTCAAAGGCAATCATTTCTCCATACATGGCTTGATCCAGTCCGTAAACTTGAACAATACCATCTTTTAGGTTGATAATGGTTCCGGTGTTGTGAGTTTGAGCATCCAGTTTGAGGCTCTCTATTTGTTGCCGAATAACGTCACTAATTTCGCTGGCGTTTAGATTCATAAGGTTTCTCCTGATGAACAAAGGGATTGATACATTTGGTTAATGAAGCCTCTTATTGACCCATCAATTCGGTTGTTACCATATTGAATAACCACACCACCTAACAAAGATTTATCCAGTTCTACGGAGGAATCAAATTGTTTGTGGTAACGTTTTTCCAATAAGGCATGAATGCGGTTGATTTGTTTTGAAGATAGTTCGTAAGCGGAATATATTTTTGCAGAGGCCCTACCTTTGTTGCTTTGAATAGTGTCTTTGAGTTGAGAGCTAATGCTGGGTATAAGGTTAAGGCGTTTATGGCGAGCAAGCACTTTGAGCAAGTTTTCAGTTGTTCTTGAGGTTTTGTGAAGCTTCAATAAACACGCAACGACCTCTTGTTGTTCGCACGCAGGGTGTGCGATTAGTCGAGCAATCCTAGGGTCCAAGCAGAGTAAAGCCAGGCTTTCTAGGTCCTTCTCAATGGTTTTTAGCTTGCTTTCAGTCTGGCACAAAAGGGCTTTGACATAAGGTTTAGCTAGGGTGCAGGATTGCAAAAGGCTCATATTAAATCTCTGTTAAATATTCATCGATGATTTTCTCATTTTGCTTAATGCTCATTTTTTTTTTAATGAGCGCTTCAGCGCCTTGAACAATTAACAAGGATACATGTTGATTAAGCTCTTCTTTAACAGAAATAACCTGCTGTTGAATTTCTTCATGGGCAGCTTTCAACATTCTTTGACGCTCATGCTCTGCTTGTTCTTTCACGTCATTCATGAAGTTATTGCCTCGCACTTTAGTTTCTTCCATAAATTTACGCGCTTCGGTTTTAGCTTTCTTTAATATAGTCTCAGCATCTTCTTTAGCTTGATGGAGTTGTTTTTGTGCTTCAGCTGCATCTTCTAGCCCCTGAGCAACAGCCTTGCGGCGCTCTTCGAGGGCTTGCTCGATGGGTGGAATAATGTAACGCATAGTAAGCAACACAAATGCCATAAAGATAAGCATTTCTATAAAGAGCGTGAAGTTAATGTTCATGCTAAGACCTTAACGTAAGTTTAAACGGCGGCGGAAGTAAGTGCTTGAAGGAATGGCTGAGTAAATAGAATATACAGCGCAATTCCCACTCCAATCATAGAAATGGCATCAATAAGTGCAGCTACCATAAACATACGGCTTTGTAGTAACGCGCTCATTTCAGGTTGGCGAGCTAATCCTTCTAGGAATTTTCCACCTAAGATTCCAAAACCAATGGCGGTACCAAGGGCTCCAAACCCAATAAGTAGGGCAACAGTGATGGCGGTTAGGCCTTCAACGTGGGCGATTTCAGCAATCATAATATCTCCTTAAAGTTGAGGTTAGTGTTCAGAACGGGCCATGCTAAGATAAACAATCGTTAGCATCATAAAAATAAACGCTTGCAAGGTTATAATCAAAATATGGAAAACTAGCCACACGCCGCCTAATAACCATTGAAGATAGATAGGTGTGAGTGCGATGAGAATGAAAATTAACTCACCGGCATATAGATTACCAAATAATCGCAACGATAACGAAAGAACTTTTGCAACTTCTTCTACCAGCCTAAAGGGAACATTAATAAAAAATAGATAACTAGGAAATGGGTGTGAGCAAAGGTCTTTGATGTAACCCACAAAGCCTTTAAAGCGAAGATTATAACCTAAGATAATTAAGAAGACACTGAAGGATAATGCGAATGTCAGGCTGATGTCAGCGGTAGGCACAGCTCTAAAGTGGCTGGCACCTAAGTGACCAGCAATCCAAGGAAGGAGGTCTACTGGAACCATGTCCATGAAATTCATCAGAAAGACCCAGACAAAGATAGTTAGTGCAAGTGCGCTCACCGTTTTGTCTTTGCATAAAAATGTTTCAGTCACTTGTTGGTTAACAAATTCAAGAAGAACTTCTACAAAATTTTGTTTAGAGGAGGGGGTTTTTGCTGTAGCGTGGACAGCTACCCAGCGAAAAAAGCCAAGAAAGATGAAGCCCATGATCAAGGACATAAGAACGGTGTCGACGTTAATGGTCCAAAAACCACCATTAGACCAGCTGCCATCGGTCATATTGTACTGCCAATTAACCAGATGGTGCTTAATGTATTCAATGCTGTTACTTGGATTCTTCATCGGCTTTTAAGTATACCCCATAACGGCAGCACTAACCAGTGTGCTGCAAAAAAAATCATGACACTAGATAAATTGTAAAGGCTCGAGTTCAATACAACTACCCATAAAAAAATGGTTACCCCAAACAATGCAAATTGACCTTTCACAAGTCCAGCTATCGAGGCGCTAGGCCTCGGTTTTGGTTGCATGCAGCAAAACGCAAAAGCCATGTTAGGCATCCAAAACAGGCAACTTCCTACAAACCCAGAAATTGCTATTTGCCAACTTAACAACACAGCAGCTGCAAGGCTAAGCAAACACCCAAAAGTTATACTGCCTAATAAATAAGGCATTAAGCGATCGAACTGATGTGTTTTTGCTTGCATATTCACCATTTTTCGCCGCGATTATAGTCATTATTGACACAATGTGCAACCCTTTGTCTCTAATAAAATAAGGTGGCCTTGTTTTCTGACTCAAATGGACCCGGTGAAAACAGCAAGGATGGGGGCAGTTGTCAGGAGGAAGCGGTCTGTTCTTGATCTATAAAATCTTTTATGAGAGACATCATCTCAGGGTAAAATGGGTTGAATTCAATTCGCCTAAACAGCCTGCCCTTGAGTTCTTCTGGGTGGTTGTTTAAAGAGAGTGAGCCATAAACTGTGGCTTTATTATCGCTCTTGCATTTTTCAAAAGAATCACTGGGTTGATTGTAATGGTTGCAGTTTCTGTACCATTTATCAAAACCAAATAAGGGATCATCGGGAGAATTTATACTGGCTTTATGACTGAGGTTAATAAACCTGAATTGTTGTTGTCTTTTAGGGTAGTCTTTTACTTGATAAACATGAATTCCTTGACAGCGGTTATGGGCTGGTTTTGTTCCTTGAAATAAAATAAGTTTATTGGTGGGGTTTGTGCTTTTATGACAAAAGTATTCCAGGGCTTTATCAGTATCAATAGTATCGTCGTCAGTGCTGAGAACCATGAAGGTAGGGGTTTTATTTTTTTTCAATGGGCTGATCTCATCAATCAGCCTTATGTATTCTGCAGAAAGATTGTGTGTCCAAGAAGTGTATGTTAATGGGGCATGGTCATCAAAAACATCATCGAAAGGAAATAATCGTCGGATCCAGGGGGTGAATTTAGCTGTTATGCTTTGAGCCCCTAAACCTGGGTCAATGAGTACGAGGCCCTTTATTGTAAAGTTATTTATAGAGGGGTGATGTTGAAGATAATCCACGATGAGTGTTGCGCCAGCTGAGTAACCTATCAGATAAAGGTTATCGACTTTATCTTTCATAGAGGCAATGGTATAGTTCACGCTTTTTCTCCATTGGTTTCTATGGGTATGTAGGCTATCGCCAATCACCGTTCCATGACCACTTAAAAGAAGTCCTCGCATTAATGATTGGGGGTATCTTTTGTGAAGTTCTGTGGCAATGGGCCTAAAGTCTCTGGCTGTTTTCCCCAGTCCATGGATAAAGATAAACCCCGTTTTATGACCTTTGGCTAGACTGGGTTTTTGCAGGTTGCTAGGAGAGATTTCAAAAGGAGCCGCTTGTTGGCTTATATAATCTAATGTGTATTTTGCAGGATAAGGGGTTGGGTTCTTTTCAAAAAAAGGTTTTAAAGCACTTTTTATTCTTGTTTGATTAACTTGGATATAGTTTTGAAAGGGTAAATCAGTAGATTCAGGAACAAATACATGATAGCCAGAGGGCTTAAAACGGTAATCATTAGGAATGGTTCTATAAAGTTGAATGGAGCCATATAATAAAATAATAAGCAGGATAATGAGGGTATATCGTAGGGTCTTCATAGCGCTTTTTAGCTTTTGGAAAGCTTATCATATTAGGTTAGTGGATTAGAATCCAGAAAAATGGTGAGTTTTAATTAAGATGGGCTCTGTTTTTTGATTGCAGATGCTATAAATTCTCTTATCAATGTCATCATTTGATCATAGTAAGGGTTAAAACTTGCTCTTCTGAGTATTTTTCCTCCCAGCTGGTCTGGTTCATTCAATAAATCTTCTTCTCCATAGACGGTTTTCTCATTATCATGGAGGCATATGTTCCACTTGCTCTTTTCTTCAAGGAGCTCATAGTGTATACAATTAGGATAACTTTTGTCGAAGCCAAACACAGGATGGCGGGCTGAATGTATAAGGCTGCGGTGACTAAAACTCATATAGCGGTAGTGTTTTTTGATTTTTGGGTCTGAGCGGAGATCAAAAACATGTGTTGGCTTGCATAACTGTTTGTTTAATTTGTCTTTTGACTTGAATAAAAGTAATGTGCTAAGAGGGTTGTGATTTTGATTACAGAAATAGCGAAAGGTTTCATTGCTATCGGTAGTTATGTCATCACTGGAGAGTGCTATTAGGGTTGGTATTGTATTGGGTTTTAAGTTAGCAAAGTTATTAATTAGTTGATAAAATTCAGATAGTAGATTAGACGTCCAAGATTCGTATATGTAGGGGCTTAGATCAGCTGCGATATCATAATAAGGTTTTATTAATGTTAGGTAAGGAGTGAACCTTATGAGATCATTTTTAGCTGCTATGGCTGGATTAAACAGCACAAGGCCTTTAATTTTAGGATGGGATGAATCTTTTTGTGGATGAGCGTTTATGTAATCTAAGATTAATGCTCCCCCAGTTGAGTAACCCACAAGAAATAAATCATCTACTAGGTCATTCATAGAGCTGATTGTATAGTTGGCTATTTTTTTCCATTCTTCGAAAGTTACATCAAGACTATCTGCAATGACAGTGCCGTGCCCAGAATACATAGGCGCTCTCATTAAGGATTGGGGGTAATGTTTGTGTAATTCAGCTGCCATGATTTTAAAATCGTAGGCAGTATTTCCAAGGCCATGGAAGAATATAAATCCGATGCGATGTCCTTTGGATTTTTTAGTCAAATTTTCCGGAATGGGTGGGATTTCAAAAGGGGCTATATTCTCAATAATTTGTTTTAATGAAGGGGTGTGTTTGTCAGGTTTTTGGTGGTTGAAAAGGGGGGTCAGAGCGCTTTTAATTCGGCTTTTATTGACTTGTATGTAAGTTGCATAGGGCAAGTCATCTGTTTCTGGTATGAAAGAGTTATACCCAGTAGGGTTGTATTGATATTCATTGGGAGGATTGCCAATAAATGCTTTTATTAAAAGACCTACGGCTATGATTACCGCAAGTAATATGAATGAGTAATATAATTTTCTCATCTTTTAGAGTAGTCCATTACATTGCCTGAATCTACTATGATATTGCATGTTCACTCACTTTACAAATTATTTATTAAAAAATTCAGACTATTAAATTATGCCCTATATTATTGTTAATATAGTAATAATTCATGTTTTTTTATAATTTGTGTTCTATAACTATTTTAGACATGAGGAGAAGATTATGATGGGTTATAAAAAATATATGCTAGCTTTTGTTTTGTTAGTTTCACCGTTGAGTTTTGCAAGTGCTAAGGACTGTGACAGTTTTCATGGTAAAACGAGTGATTGTGATCGAATTGGGGATGAGCTTTATGAGGAATATATAGAACGCAGCTGCCCTGTTTTTGATAGTTTAAGTGAAGATGAGGGCTGGCTGAGTGATCCTGACAAATTGGATGAAATGATTGCTCTTATGATCAAGCATACAGATTATGACTACGAACTAGCTAAGAAAAAAGTGATAGAGACTTGTAAGAAATATGATTCTTCATTGGATAGTGTGAAAAACAACCCAAAAGAACTCGAGAGTGAGTGTATGAAAAAATTTAAAATGATATCTCGGCCAGAATGGCATACCTTGGACCGAAAAACCTCTCGTGTTGATATGATGAAAGTTCTGAATTATAAACGCCAACAAGAGCTTACCAAGCATGAAAAGAGCCAACAATATAGGATTGCCTACGATGTCTATGACAATAAGAATATACTGAGTCTAAATCGATGGCTAATGGCATTATTTTGGATGGATCATCCACACCATACGGGTAAGTCACCGAGTAGCTTAAAACCCAGTATATTTATGATGAATGACGTTGATTTTGAATCATTTGAGTACTTTATATCAGCACCTAATGGTTATATACCTTGTGCGAATCCAGGTGAAGGTCAGTCATTGATGGAGTGTTCCGATATCAAGCAGCATGAAGAACATTGGAGTTATTTAATCCTATGGAAAAAAATTATCAGATGAGCTAAAGAGTCACAAATTTTCCGGTTGTGATAAGATTGATGTTTTGTATCGGTTGTTGCAAGCGGGACAGCATAAGAGTTCAAAACTAAGTTTATCCTATTTATATGGATCTTACAATCTGTGCAAGGTTCCTAAGGACTTTTTTGAGGTAGGTAAAGTAGATGAAGACTCTGGATATAATCGATATGAGCATTACACTCTTATGTTTCATGAGGAACGTTTTAAACACTTAACAAAATGTAGGGATTCTAAAGCGCTAGCAGAAAAGCGATCTTGTCTTTTTGAGGTTTTGTATCCTGAAGACGTAAGATATATAAACTATATGCCTCAGGATTTGAAGTATGTCATGTATGACAATTATAAACAAACTGTGCATGACTGCGTCTTTGAGTATGAGAAGCTGCACAAGCGTGGAGGGATATGGCAGGGCCAAGATTTATTATTTCAGTGTCATAAATTTCTCTTTTGGGGTTCTATCTATGACCGCTTTAATCATGACGATAAAAATATTGATATTGATTATCTTGACTCTAAAAACAATCAGGCTCTCTTGAATAAGCTAAAAGAAAGAGATGTTTACCTCGAGAATAGAGGGGGTATTTGTTTTGATGAATATAAGAGCCCTTAAAATATTCCAGCTCAAATGAAGTTAAGGGGATCTGGTTTAGTAATCATTCAATGAGCCAGTTTTGCAGAACAGAGAAGACTTCTTCTATTCCAGTTGATTTTTGAGCTGAAAATAGAATGGCTTTCGAATGATAGTTATCCACCTCTTTTTGGAGAGAAAGGAGTGTTTGTTTGCACTTGCCATAGCCAAGCTTATCAGCTTTATTCAGGATAATAAGGCTGGGCATTTTATGTTGAGAGCACCAATTGAGCAACCAGTGATCGGTTTCTTTAAAGGGATGACGAATGTCCATAATGATAATGAGACCTACTAGGCTTTTACGCTGAGCTAGGTAGTCATTCATCATTTTTGGCCAAGATTTTTGTGTTGCTTTCGAGACTTTTGCATAACCATAACCTGGAAGGTCGACAAGCCTTCGAGTTTCATCTAGATCAAAAACATTAATGGCTTGAGTTCTTCCAGGCGTTTTACTTGTTCTGGCTACGCTGCTTTGAGTTAGGCAGTTAAGGGTGCTAGACTTCCCAGCATTAGATCTCCCCACAAAAGCCACCTCTTTGCCGTTATCCTCCAAGAGTTTTTGGACAGAGGGAACGGATAAAGAAAAGGAGGCTTTATGCAGTAATGACTTAATGTTATTTGGTTGTTTCTTCACGATTTATGACAGGTTTGTAGGCGTTGTTTCGATAGTTTGACCACATGGTTTCAGTGTTGAGTATTTTAATCTTATCTGCCCAACCCGCTGTATGGAATGACTCTAAGCGAGCCTTGCAGACCTGTTGCATGGCTGTTGAGGCTTCTTTTAAGTATTTTCTAGGGTCAAACTCACTGGGGTTTTGTGCCATGAATCGACGAATGGCTGCGGTGGAAGCTAATCTTAGGTCGGTATCAATATTGACTTTCCTGACACCATATCGGATGCCCTCTTGGATTTCTGATACAGGCACACCATAGGTCTCGGGTATTTGTCCTCCGAACTCATTAATGATGTCTAACAAGTCTTGGGGTACTGAGGATGATCCATGCATAACAAGGTGGGTGTTAGGGATGCGCGCATGAATGGCTTTAATTCGGTCAATGGCTAAAACTTCACCGGTAGGCGGGCGTGAGAATTTATAGGCACCATGGCTTGTTCCAATGGCAATGGCTAAGGCATCGACTTCAGTTTGAGCTACAAATTGAGCGGCTTCTTCTGGGTCGGTTAGCATTTGCTCATGAGATAATGTGCCTTCTGCACCAGAACCATCCTCTTCACCTGCTTGACCTGTTTCTAAGGAGCCCAGGCATCCTAACTCTCCTTCTACAGAGACCCCACAAGCATGGGCCATTTGGACGGTTTCACGTGTAACATTAACATTGTAATTAAAGTCAGCGGGTGTTTTCATGTCTTCTTTGAGAGAGCCATCCATCATGACGGAGGTAAACCCTAACTGGATGGACCGTTGGCAAACTGAGGGAGATGCGCCATGATCTTGGTGTAAGCAGATTGGGATGCTGGGCCATTCACGTTGGGCAGCTTCAGCAAGGCTGCGGATAAATTCTGGGCCTGCATATTTTCTTGCGCCCGCGGAAGCTTGAATAATGACGGGGCTGTTGGTTTCTTCTGCTGCCAGCATAATGGCTCGGATTTGTTCGAGGTTATTGACATTGAAAGCCGGCACGCCATAGCCGTTTTCGGCGGCATGGTCCAAGAGTTGTCGCAATGTTATGAAGGCCATAATGTTCTCCTAAGTTTATTTGGTTGAAAATGAATTGCCACACCCGCAGGTTGTTTTGGCATTTGGGTTTTTAATGATAAACTGTTCACCCATGGCATCTTGTTTGTAGTCCAAAGATGCGCCTGTTAAATATTGTAAGCTTATCATGTCAATGATGATATTGACGGAAGTATCGTGTTCACCTTTGCAGCAAAAGATTTGATCCCCTTGACGTGAATTATTTTGAAATTGTAGGCCGTATTGAAACCCATGGCATCCTCCTCCTTTAACGTAGATTTGGAACATTGTCTTGTCAGGGTGGGTTTCTTCTTGGGCTAAATTATGTATTTTTTCGACGGCTTGTTGAGTTACATTAATAGGGCTTGCAGGTTGGGTTGTCATATTATTTGAGTGCTTAGGTTGCTAATATCATAGGGGGCAGCAGTGGCTGACACCGGGATGGCAAAACGGCTTGATATGAGGATAAAAAATGCCATGCCAATGATTTGTTGCTTTGTCATAAGATTCGCTCTAAAGTAACTACTGTACCACATCCTAAGTTAAATGCAAATTTAGGCTGTTTTGTTATATTAATCACTTGCTTGGTGTTTGTCTAGATGTTTTTTTTATGGGTTAAAGTAATTCATGTTGTGGCCATGACCTCATGGTTTGCAGGGTTGTTCTATTTACCCAGGTTATTTGTCTATCATGCGCAGACAGAAGACATTGAAGGAAAGAATCGTTTTAATATCATGCAAAGGAAGTTATTGAATTTTATTATGACGCCAGCAGCTCTGGTAACAGTTCTATCCGGTTGGGCTATGATTGATATGTTGCCCATGTATTTATCGAAGCCTTGGATGCATGCTAAGCTGTTATGTGTTTTCATCTTAGTACTGTATCATTTGCACTGTTATCGATTGGTCAGGTTGTTTGAGGAAAATAATAATACATATTCTCACAAGTTTTATCGTTTTTATAACGAGATCCCCACTGTTTTGTTGATTCTGATTGTTATTTTGGTGATTGTGAAACCTATTTGAAGCTGTTGCCTATCTCAAGGCTTCTGGTTTTAGCGGCCATAATCATTTGGGTTAGCATGGTTTTGATGAGGGTGTCTTGCCATGAGTTAAGGGCGGCCTCGGTTGTTCCTTGGGGGCTTTGAATGTGTTGTATGATTTCTGAAAGAGGGGCGGCTTCACTCAAGGTGCTGGCTGCTTGTAATGAGGCTTTGGACCACTTTTCTGAAGAGGCCTTATCTAGACCGAGTTCCTGCAAAGACGTTTCAAGTGCAGAGGCAAAAGCGATAAAATAGGCAGGACCACTCCCAACCACTGCCGTGAATAAGTGAAAGTCATGTTCTGAATTGACCCAAAAACATTCGCCAATATCATTCCAAAGGTTTTCAATAGGCCGTTGTTCTTGGGGGGTGACTTGGGGGGAAAAAATGGCCGTGAGGCCTTTTTTGTCTTGGACGGCAAGGTTGGGCATTGATCTTAGAACTTTGCTGTGATTTAATTCTTGAGTTAGCTGTTGATGAGAGATACCTGCGGCAACACTCATTACCCAGTTGTTGGGATGAAGGTGTTTTTTCAATTGCTGACATGTCCCAGGAATATCGTGAGGCTTAACGGCTAAGATATAGGTGTTTTCTTCTGATTTTTTAATGTTGTTTATGCCGTCAATATCTGTGAACTCAGAGAGCGTTGTACTTTTATGAACAACGGCAACGGAAAACGATGATTTCCACCCATGGGCCAATGCTTGGCCCATGGATCCGAAGCCAATAATAACGATCATGAACTGGTGGCAAGCTCAATAATAGACGGGCTTCCTTCAAGAAGGGTTTCAGAAGTTTCAAAGCGTTTAAAGTTCTCTTGAAATTGTTCGATAAGGATGTTGGCTTGATCGTTGTAGGCTTGCAATGAGCTCCACCCATGCTGAGGGTTAAGGTAATGGTCTTCAAGGCCAGGAAGCTCGGTAGGAACAGATAGATTAAAACCACTAAGAGTTGTGGTTGGAGCTTTGAGAATGGATTCATCGGTGATGGCATTAATGATGTTTCGGGTGGTCGTTATATCAAAGCGCTCACCCCCTTGACCATAGGCTCCACCAGTCCAGCCAGTGTTAACTAAGTAGACGTTAGCTTGGGTTTCGCTGAGCCGTTTCATTAATAGTTCAGCATACACTTGCGGGGGTCTAGGGAAGAAAGGGGCACCAAAACAAGTGCTGAATGTGGGTTTGATTTCTGAGGTTTGTCCCATCTCGGTGCTTCCTACAAGAGCTGTATACCCGCTTAGAAAGTAATAGGCAGCTTGAGTATGGGTTAATGATGATACAGCAGGTAAAACACCGTAGAGGTCGCAGCATAAGAACACAACAGACTTAGGTGTTGGGCCATGATTGCTTTCAATCCTTTGGGTAATGTGTGTTCGTGGGTAGGCTGCTCTTGTGTTTTTTGTCAAAGAGTCATTATTGAAGTCAGGTGTGCCGTCTTCAGTTAAGAATACATTTTCCATGACTGCGCCACGTTTCAGTGCTTTCCATATGACCGGTTCTTTTTCTTTGGATAGGTTGATGCATTTTGCATAGCACCCGCCTTCAAAGTTAAACACACCCTTCGGACTCCAGCCATGCTCATCGTCTCCAATAATGGATCGATTGGGGTCGGATGATAGGGTGGTTTTTCCGGTTCCAGATAACCCAAAAAACAGTGTGACATCAGAACTGGTCCCCTGGTTGGCAGCACAATGCATAGGTAAGACATCTTTAGGGGGTAATAAATAATTTAACACAGTGAACATTGATTTTTTCATTTCACCGGCATAACGCATGCCAATAATTAATACCTTTCTTTTTTCAAAATTGATGAAGACTCCTGCTTCACTATTTGTTGAGTATAGGTTTAAATCAATGTTGAAGTTGGGGGCACTCATAAGCTCCCATTTTTGTGATGACGGGCCTTCAAAGGTTTTATCTATAAATAAGTTTTTTAAGAATAAATGATGCCAGGCTAATTCGGTTCGAACATTAACGCCCACCCCAAATTCTTTAGAGGCGCCCACTGAAAAGTCACTGTTAAAATGGTTGCGTGTGTGTAGGTAATTTTCGGTTTGTTCCCAAAGCTCTATGAATTCTTTGGAAGAAAAGGGTTGATTGACAGAGCCCCAGTTGACGGATGATTTTGTGTGGCTATCTTCAATGATATAACGATCCTTGGGAGATCTTCCTGTTCTTTGACCAGTTTGTGTAGTCAGGACGCCGTCTTTGGTTGTGACACCTTCTTGGTTTTCTAGGGCATACTTCTGTAGATAGTCCCTGGAGGGGTGATATGTTACACTGGATGGTTGAATAGACATTAAACGGGCTCCTTAAGGTCTCATATGGCCGTCATGATACTCATAGATAATGAAAAGAGCAAGTTCAAAAAGGAATATTATATTGATCAGGGTGAATCATTGGCTAGGTTTATCATAAGGGGGCAAGGGTCAGGGTTTTTAAGTCAAGCTTAAGTCTGGCTTTAACTTTAAAAGGTTATGGGGACGGTAGAGCTTGGTTTAGGGCGAATGGCATGGGGGGAGGAGATTTTTCCCATAATGATATAACATGCCCTCCTAGCCCTGAACCTGTGGGCTTGCAGGCAATAGCGCCAGCATTGATAAGTGTGGAGATATGGTGTTCTGTTTGGGGGTCAATCAGTCCCCACTTAGAAAAACAAGTGTGCCCGTATAAGATGCATTTTTTTAAAGACTCAAAGGAATCGTTTTTAAAAGCATCGATGCCAAGCTTGGTGGCTTCTTCCATGAGCTTGTCAATGGATTGACTGGAGTCAAATTGTTTTCTAAACCTGTCTACTTTTTCGACACATAGGTGGGTTTTGCTTTTTCTGCCAGTATAACTTATGTAGAGGTGAAAGTGTTTGTTAGGAAGTGTTGACCAGTTTTTGTTTTGGTAAATTAACCCTGTTGTTGCTAAACAGCCAGCGATATCAACACCGCTACTTTTTCCATGAAAGTTGTGTTCTAGCGTTTGTGCAGAATGGAATATGTCATGGTGAGAAACCCAGTTATGATGAGCAGCCCATTTTGCTAAGATACTGCATAGCGCTCCGGAAAACCCCAGGCCTTGCCCTATGGGGATGCTATTGTTAAATTCTAAATTTTCAGCAGGGGTGTTATGTATTCCTAGGAGTTGCTTAAATTGATGAATGAGTTTGTTTAGTTCCTTAAGGTGGTCATGATTGCACTTAATAGTGAATTGGCTACTTTGGTCAATAGAAAGTTTGAGTGTGAGGTTGGGGACAGGAAAAACCAGTGCTGGGTAGTTAAGAATAACACTATGTTCTCCGCTTAGTATCCATTTAGCATGAGTTGTTAGGTAGGTCATGGGCAATGGTTTAGCTTAATAACAAGGAATAGTCAAGCAGGGTTTCTTGAATTTTTGTCTATTGAGTTTTAAGGTCGTTTCACTGAGGGGGTGTATGTGTTTGATGTGTATGTATTATTCTTTTTGTTGCAAGTTTGTTGTTATTTGTGCTAAAATCGCTTGGAATAAACTTACAATTTAAAAAGGTGGATAATATGTTACGTGAATCAATTTATAATGTTGGGTATCAACTTTTTCAACTCGGAGTAGGTGTAGCTGCAGCTACGGGCACATTTGTTGCAACTCAAGGGTTGGGGTTGCCTGCACAGTACTTTCTTACTGCAATAGGTCTGCTCGCAGGCATCAGGACGGCTCCTCTTATCAGCAGGGCTTGTTACAAAGCCTACGATTTATCATGGTCTATGATGTCAGGCGCATTTTCTTATGTGGGGGGACTGACTGATAAAGGTTATTTTCAACTCGGATTAGGTGTAGTAGCAGCTTGGGGTACATTTGTCGCAACTCAAGGGTTGGGGTATATTCCTGCACAGTATGTTCTTACTGCATTAGGTTCAGTCGTTGGTATAGAGGCGGGCCATTATATCGGCAAGGGTTGTTCCACTATCTTCAATAAATCAAAATCTATGATGACAGGTGCCTTTTCTTATGTGTTTGGACACACTCAAAAACCTGAAGTTAAAGAATCTGTTAAAGAGTCAATACTTGATTTGAAGAGTGAGGCTTATACCCCAGAGAAAGAGATAGCCGCGGCAACGATGAATAGATTTATTAGAGGTGGGTTGGTTCGAAATCGAAACAATCCAAGATATCAGTTTATAGCTGAGTTCGAAGATAAAGATAAGGCTAAGGTCAAGGAAATTTATAGTAAGCACATTCAACTTTTAAGCAAACTGGGACAGAGTTACTGGACGGAAGACACAAGCACGGAAGACACACGTGACAAGTCTTCTGTTTTTACGTTTACTAAAGATAAGCAACCCTTACCTACTCTTGACAATCTCAAGGCTCTTATCAACAAGAATGGCACTGATCATGCAGTCAAGTTTTTGGACAGTGCACTTGGGTACTCAGCTATGTTTGACGACATTAAAACAGAAGTCTTCAATGTGCTAGGTGCTGCTCAACCTGCTGACTTTCAACAAGAAGATGGTCTATTGGCTACAAGTGCTAAGTACCTTGATAGTGCTCTTAACTCTGTGCTTAATACTAATATCAACACGGCCAAGCGTTTTAGTACTCCAACAAGCCCTATGAAGAAGAAAGCTAAGGGGAGCAATAATACAGTTTACCAACAACTAATCTCTACCTATCCAGGGTGGAAACACTACAAGGATCTATTTAATGTTGATGCTAGCGGCCCTTATTGTAGTAGCTTAGAGCAGTATCTGCTTCCTTTCTTTGGCATACGTAACAATATAACAAGTCGAGAGCAAGTAGATAATGTTTTAGCGTCAATAAGCACATCTACACCTGATAGCAGTAACATAAACACTCATTTGAGTAGCACTAGCACTAGCGATATTGGTAGTGATGATGGGTTGAGCACGACACCACCTGTCGAGGCAGCATCTGTTTCATCAGTGAGTTTACAACTTGATACAACCAAGCCAGGAACTGTTGACAGTAGCGATGATGAATCTGTAGGTAAAAATCTAACAGATAAGTCTAGAGCAGCTTTAGCTCAGATAAGTAGCAATGGACCAGGTTTGTTTGATAATAGGACGATTGTTAATGAAGATACCCAAAAAAATCTGAGACAGCAGCTTCCAGAAAGCCTCCTACAGGCGATTAAAGGGAATCAAAGATCTGCTTCTCCGACTGGCTTGCAGACATAGATTAATGTATTAAAAGGTAAAGTTTGATTTATCTTTTTAAGGAATTAACACCTTCGTCAATATTACGAGGGTGTTTTTTTATGTGATAGGATATTGTGCTAAACGCAGGGAATGCTTAGGTTTTTTAACCAAGGTTCAATGGGCTGGTCTTCTCGAAACAATAAATGAATATTAGGGCCGGCATCTACGGTTATTAAGGGACCATCTTGATCAATTTGCCATTGTTGATACAATTGATTTAAAACCTGGATGGATTGATGATTAAGATAATAAAAAGGCGGTGAGGATGTATAAAATAAGGCATGCATATCCCAAAATTCTTGCCAACATAACTCAAATGCTTTAGGCCAATCTTGAATTTTCAATGCAGCTATTAGTTCATCTAGTCTTGCCTGAGCCCTATCAGGTCTTCCAGTGTTTAGAGCGCTGGTTTGAATTCTTAGGTGGGCCTCCGATGAGGATACCTTCTTGGCTAAAGGGTCAACCATTACCACGTAATGCTGTAATGAACTGTAGGGCAAATTTAGCTCGGAGACATGATCCTGGCTCCAAATAGCAAAGGGTTGATAAAAAGATCGACACGAAGAACCTGACCCCATCCGGCTTAATTGAGCTTTGATTTGGGTTGTGGGTGTTGCGCTAGGCTTCATGTCTTGGACAACTTGGGCAAAGCATTCAGTCAGGGCAGCAAAACTAGAAGCCGAACTCGCTAGCCCGCAAACTCCTGGAAAATGGTTGGTAGAAGTTATTTCAAATTTTTCCTGAATACCAAAATAATTTTGCAAGTAACTTAAGTGGGCCAAAAATCTTTTTGGGTCGAGGTCTTTTCGATCAAAGCGATTAGATTGAGCTACCTTCAGAGATACTTCAGTAGAAAACTTGGGAGAAGTGAATGATAGGGAGGCATTAGTAGGCAGCTGTTTTTTCTGTTTGCCCATGTATTTAATTAACGCTATGTTAGCTGGCATGGTAGCAGTCCACTCAGTCATGACAGTTTCCTTTAAGGGTTAAGCCCGATGCTAATTGAGTATGGTCGGCAATGATCTCTACGCGTTCAGACAACCACTGTTTAATTTGTGTGTGCGAAGGCCTGCTGGTGATGAGTAGGCAAGTATCCCGACCTTGAGCTCCGCAGCCTTTTGCTGCCAAGATACCTTCATGTTTTAATTGGGATAATAATTGTTGAGTCTCAAGGTGGCATAAGTTGAGTTTTACCATGGTTTCATGAAATCGTTGAATGCTTTGGATAAACTCTTTAGAGTTTTTATCCTTAATGGCTTGATGCGCGTGCTCGACACAGGTATGTGCCTCTTCTAAGTCGGGCAAGGTTGTGGTGTTGAGCTCTTGGTGGGTAGCGCATTTCTGACCTGTCCGAATTAGGATAAAACCAAGGTCATCAAAAGGCCAAGAGTAGGAGTGAATTCGACATTCTTGTGTGTCGATAAACGTTAACCAACCATTGTATTGACCGATGAGGTCAGCCCCGCTTGGGGGGATGTTGGTGGTGTGTACATGGCGATAGATGTGTAAGATCTCATGGAGTGATTTTGGGGTATTATTAATATGATCTAAAGCTGTTTGAGTTAATAGAAACTGAGCACTGGAGGCTCCCAGTCCTCCTTTTTTTTGGTGAGGATCCTGCCACTCCCAGCTATAATTTGAGGGCCACTGTTCTTCGAGACTGATGAGGTGGGGCTCATGAGGAAAGTTACCAGGTTTTGATTCTACTCTTAATTGAAAAAAAGGTTCTGTGAGTATGACAATAGCTTGAAAATGTTTCAAAACTGAATACTCTCCAAGACAAAATGTTTTACTAGGACAGGTTAATATCATCGGTTATCTTCTGTAACATGTTTTGTGCGCAAGAGGCATGGACATAACCTTGCTTCTTAAGCTGATTGTGCAACAAAGGCCGTAGTTTTTTTTGTAGACTAACATCTGCAGTGGCTGTTCTAACTAAGTTCTCTAAATGCAGTTTCATATGGCCCATCACAATGCCTTCTCCTGCCAAGGCAGAAAGAGCTGCTAGGTTTTGCAACAACCCGGCTAAAGTGGTTAACTGTGCTAAATGAGCCGAGCTTTGAATGCCCATTAAGGTGAGGCAAAGCTGAGCCATGGGGTGAAGTTTTGTCACGCCCCCGACTCGACCAAGTTGTAAAGGAATAGCGAGCTCGCCATGTAAGTAACCCGATTGATAATGCCATTGCGAAAGCCCTTGGTAGGAACCCTTTCTAGAGGCATAGGCATGGCAAGCTGCCTCTACGCTTCGCCAATCATTGCCCGTGGCTATCAGCATACCATCAATGGCATTCATGATGCCTTTATTATGTGTGCATGCGCGGTACGGGTCTTGTTGTGCAAAAACAGAAAGGGTGGTGATTTTTTGACCCAAAGCTTCAGGGCACTTGACTTGAATAGTTGCTCGGGTCAGTGAGTGATCAGTCAGGTTGGACAAGATAGCTGTTTGTGCTTGGATATTGATCTGATCTTTGATTTTATGTTTGAGCCATTCACATACTTGGTTGATGAGGTTAGCCCCCATGGATTCACAGGTGTTTATGGTAAGGTGCAAAACTTTACCCATGGGAAGAGTTCTGATGTCTATGGACTGAAGGCCTCCTCCTCGTTGATGCATGCTAAGCGCAACCGTTTGGTTGGCTTGGTTGATCCAGGCTTGTTGGTGTTGTTTGATGAGGTCATCAAAGTTTTTAGGGGGGTTGGTAAATAATAGTTGTCCAATGCCCCCTGAACCTTGCTGTTGGACGGTAAACTTGCCTTGGCTACTAACCCATTTTGCTGCTTTATTAAGAGCCGCTATGATAGAGGTTTCTTCAACGGCCAAGGTTAGCCATTGAGTTTGATTATTAATGATTAAAGCATGACAGATGCCAAGAGGTAGAGGAAAGCAGCCCACATTGTTTTCAATCAGGTGGTCACAGATCTCAAGCATGGACTCGGAAGAACTTGTGGATAAGAGCTTGGACTCTTGGGTTGTTATCAAGCCTTCTTCAACCAATTGATGAATACGTTGATGGCGGGTTAGGGTGTAAAAAGCAGTCATGTTAGATACCTCGGCCAGATTATAGCTATTTTTTCATGAAATAGAAAGTCTTGCATTTATATTAAGATTCTTGCTAACCTGTTGGCATGAATGATTCTAAAACAACATTGATATTGGTGGATGAGAAGGACTCTCCTCAGGGCACAGGTGAGAAGCTTTTGGTTCATCAGAAAGGTTTATTGCACCGTGCTTTTTCTGTGTTTATTTTACGCAAAAGGTCGGAGTTAGAGGTTCTTTTACAACAAAGATGTGATGAGAAATATCACTGTGGGGGGCTTTGGGCTAATGCCTGTTGTGGTCACCCACAACCCTTTCAAAAGAATAAAGAGGCGGCAGAAGAGCGGCTTTTTTATGAAATAGGGGTTAGGTGTGAGCTTTCAAAGGCCGGCATTTTTCACTATTATGCAGAGTTTGACAACCATCTGATTGAACATGAAATAGACCATGTTTTTTATGGCTATTGGGAGGGTGAACCTAAGCTTCATCCAGAAGAGGCTAAGGCCTATCGTTGGGTGAAGATGTCAGATTTGGTTAAATTATTGGGGCAGCCTGATACAGGGTTTGCTGTGTGGGTTAAACCTGCACTGGCAGTGTTAAAATCACATTTAATGGAGTAAAGGTATGGATTTGGGTTTAAAGGGGCAACGGGTTTTAATTACAGGTGGTGGCACGGGTCTTGGCGAAGGGATTGCCAAATATTTAGCTAAGATGGGGGCCCATGTTATTTTGTGTAGCCGTAATTTGGATCGATTGACCAAAGTCAGCAAGGAGATTCAGAGTGCTGGAGGTCAGGCAGAAGTTTATGCTTGTAATTTGAGAGACCCGCAAAGCATCCAAGAGATGGTAGACGCCATTATGCAGAAGCCTTTATTTGCATTGGTAAATAATGCTGCAGCAAACTTTGTTTCCCGAACTCAAGACCTTTCACCGAATGGTTTCCATGCTATTTTTGATACGGTTGCTGTGGGAACTTTTTTGGTGACGCAATTAATCGGTAAAGCTTGGTTAGACGCTAAGCAACCAGGTAGAGTTGTTTCCATTACAGCAACTTATTCTGAAGGAGCAGGGCCGCATGTTGTTCCTTCAGCTATGGGCAAGGCTGCAGTGGCTGCGATGACACGTTCTTTGGCTGTGGAGTGGGGCAAGGATAATATTCGCTTAAATGCGATTGCTCCAGGCATGATCCCGACAACCGGTGCTTGGAATAACTTATTTGCAGCCGTGGCGGGCGATTCATCCAATCTTTCGATGGACCAGTGGATCCCCCAAGGCCGATTTGGCCAACCTGAGGAACTTGCCAAAGCCGTTGCATTTTTAATCAGTGATGAGTGTTCATCGTATATTAATGGGCAAGAGCTTTATTTGGATGGCGGGATGCACCTTGCTTCTGGAGCGGGGGCCTTTTATGATATATTCCGAAAATTTACGCCTGAACAATGGAAAGCTATTAAGGCTTTTGGTCAGCATAATAAGGGGGCCCAATGAAAGCGGTTGTTCTAGATCGTGATGGGGTGATTAATTATGATTCAGAAAATTACATCAGAACACCCGAAGATTGGGTTCCTATTGAAGGGAGTCTTCGGGCCATTGCCAGATTAAATCAGGCGGGTTACCTGGTCGCAGTTGCAACCAATCAGTCGGGTTTAGCTCGAGGGTATTTTTCAGAGCAAACATTGGGGCGTATTCATCAAAAGATGACACAAAAACTAGCGAGTGAAGGCGGGTGGCTGGATAGTATTGTTTGGTGCCATCACCACCCTGATGATGGCTGTGGTTGTCGCAAACCAAAGCCTGGCCTTTTAGAAAGAGTCCTTGCTGAGTGGAAGATAAAACCTTCACAGGTGTCATTTGTTGGTGATAGTTTACGGGATATTCAGGCCGCATGGTCTGCAGGGGTAAAGCCAGTACTGGTTAAAACAGGCAATGGAGTCAAGACCTTTTCCAGTCATTGGGAAAGACTTCAAGGGGTTGCTGTTTATGATAATTTAGAAGATTACGTTTCTGATTTATTGGCTATGGGTGGACTTGAACCACCGACCTCAGCATTATGAGTGCCGCGCTCTAACCAGCTGAGCTACATAGCCAATGGAAGTATTCTGTCTTTATGCGATTGGAAAGTCAAGGTTATTTCTTGATTGTCATAACAAACTATCATCAAAAACAGGTGAAGTAGAAAGGAGTTATTTAGGTTGTTGGGTTTTGGCTTTTCAGGTCCAAGTTTTTATGATGTGTAAATGAAGTTGATTTTTCAAGAAGAGAGGTGCAAACTTTTGATGAAGCAAATTTGCAAATGAGAAGGCTTGTTTGTTATACTCAACTTAGCATGGAGATCAATATGGTACGCCAAAAAACAAGTGATACTAATTTTTTAGGGGTTAGTAAATATGACATAAAGAAAGATGAAGAGTATATGAATCTTGAACATACTGATCATTTTACGCACATTTTAAATGTTTGGCGACAACAGCTCATGGAGGAGGTAGATCGTACGGTTCACCACCTTCAAGATGAGAGTGAAGAAAACCCTGCAGATATTCTTGACCGTGCTGTTCAAGAAGAAGAAAGATCTTTGGAATTAAGAACAAGAGATCGAGAACGTAAATTACTTAGTAATGTAGAAAAAGCGATTAATCGTTTGAAGGATCGTTCATTTGGTTATTGTGATAATTGTGATGCAGAAATAGGCATTAGGCGATTGGAGGCTAGGCCAACAGCAACCAAGTGTATAGATTGCAAAACCTTTGATGAAATTAAGGAACAAAGAGATCAGTTATAAGGAGGTATACGGATGTTGAAATTAACCAGTCTTGTTTTATTGTTAGTGGGTGTTTTTTTTGGTGTGGTGAGTGCAGTTCAAGCCCCTCAAGTTAACAACGTTTTATTGGATGTGGCGAATCAAGCTAATATTTTATTGATGTGGGTGATTCAATCCCTTGCGGTAGCTGCCTTGATAAAATATCTATTTGAATAAGAGTGAAGAATGAAAAAACAGCCTAGCTTTTTGCCTATTCATGATTTAACTCCAAGCAGAGAAGGTGTAGGTTCAAACGTGGAGGATATCTTAAATGAACTCCATAACATGCCACTTGGCCATAAGTTTATATTGAATAATATTAGCTGTGCTTGTGTGGGTGAGTCGGGCGAGGATGCAAACGCTCAATATACATTGCCTGTGGGTCAGGGAAAAATGATATGCTTTCAACCCGGTGAACACTCTGATCATGAAAAAATAAGAGGATTTATGACTAAACTGGGGGCTTCGTGTATCCGTCCGTCTAAAATTAAAAGACATTCTCCAGTGGGTATACTAACTGGGACTAACGTACCTGAGCAACCCCCTTTTAGCCATTTTGTCGAAAAATTTAGTGCACACAACTTCTTTAATTTGATGCAATCTGTGGTAGGTAACCCTTTTCTAAACTCAAAAGAATCTATGCCGAAACCTTTACGTGTTAATGATGATGTCTCAGAAGATTTTTATCTAATTCAAGCATTGACAACAGCCTTTTCTTTTGTTGTGTTAGCTGTTTTTAGAGGACTGTTTTTTTCTGGTGTGTGGTTGGGTCTTTTGGATGGCATGATGTTGAGTGTTTTTTCACAAACCTTATCTTTTGTTTTTCATCAAAATCAGTGGTCATTGGATAGTCACGGACTGTCTGATATCAAAACCGCATTGTTCAATCAAGTTGTTTGGCTAAAATCGTTGATAGAACAGGTGCCTAGCGAGAAGGATAAATCACAATCTCTTCAAGAAGATGAACTAATAAGGGATTCTAGTAGCTGGATCAATTGGTTGAATGATTTAAAAGAGTCCGCAATAAGAAACCTTTTAGTGTTTAGTTCTGTTTCGAGTTTAGTCAGTATTGTTGGCCTTAGTTTAGGACTTTACTCTAGGGCTTCTTTTCCTATAATAGGGGCGGCTACTCCTTTATTATCTAGACAATTTAACCGGTTGCCACAATGCGTTGTTGGTTTTAGCCAAGCTATTGAGAGAACAATAGGTTTGGAGCCTAAATCATCTAGATAATACAATCGCTGCTTGAAATGGATGATATGTTTGAAGTATAGTACTACTAATTAGGGGTGCCGATGACCAAGCAAGACGAGCATGATTTTGAAAGTGGTTTGAACTTTGTAGCTGCTGTTTGTTTGGCGACTCTTGTAAGGTTAGTTCTGATTTATTTTTCAGTTTTAGTTGTACCACTTGTTGATATGCTGTTGTTTACAGTGTATTCACAGATGTCTGTTTCTTGCTATCAGCATTTTGTTCAGGGCGAAGCAACAAGAAAGTCAGGCCCCAGAGGGCTATTTGTTGATTGGCACAAAGATATCATGAGCAACTTGTTGCCAGCAGGGGGGGTAGATTTATCTATATTGTGGTTGTTAAGTATGGCGGGTTTATCTGTGTCTAAATCTAATATAGGTCTATCTGTTTTAGGTGCAAGCTCTCCTTTAATTGCTAGCCATATTAAAGAATATGTACCAAGGGCAACAGAATATGCCCAGAATATCTACCAGAATTGTGTTGGAGTAACTGCCAAAAAATAGGGCCCATAGCTCAGTTGGTTAGAGCAGGGGACTCATAATCCCTTGGTCGTAGGTTCGAGTCCTACTGGGCCCACCATTGTCGTCATTTTCGTCGATTATAGGGAATAAAATCAAAGAATAAAACGGGATAATATGGGGGGTGTTTTTATGTTTGCAATTGCTTGCTTCAGGCTTATATCGGACGTATACTCAGCTTATATGAATAGTAGGAGTAGGTTTGGACTTTCATAAAATGCAGGCTTTGGGTAATGATTTTATCATTATTGATGATGTAAAAAATCCTTTAAACATCGAACAGATCCAATCACTGGCATGCCGTAAAACAGGGGTGGGTTTTGATCAGTTATTGGAGATCAAGCCTAATATTAGTCAACATCAAGTGGATGTCAGTATTTATAATGCTGATGGATCATCTGCTCAAATGTGTGGCAATGGTTTAAGATGCGTTACGAAATATTTGATTGATCATTATCAATACCCGAACCAGTTTGTCGTGGAGATTAATCAACGAAGTTACCATGTTGAAAAAATACATGATGATGAATTTGCTGTTAATATGAAGGCCCCGAGCACCTGTGCTTTTCATGAAAAAAATGATATTCCTTATGTTCTTGTTGATATTGGTAATTTGCATGCTGTTGTGTTTAAAGAAGTTTCTAATAAAGAGTCTTTGTTCAAAAAACTGTACCATAAGCATAATTGTAATGTTCATTTTGCAGAGCTTCACTCGTTATACCGCATGGATATTAAACCTTATGAGAGAGGAGTTGGGGCAACATTGGCGTGTGGAAGTGGAGCGTGTGCTGCTGTGTGGGCTGCTTATCAGTTCTATCAATTAGCACCCAAAGCACATGTGATCATGCCAGGAGGCGAGGTGATGGTGTCAATTAATGTCACCACTTCAGAACTTTGGCTGCATGGCCCCGCTGAATACAGTTTTTTTGGTCAAATAGATGAAGGCTTATAATTAACAGGTAATAGGGTATTGTGGTTTTTATCGAGGGTGAGCTCCCGGGTTAGGTATTTGACTATTGGATCGATTGAGAATGAATACGCTCATAAAGATAATCGTTGCACCCAAGTAAACATTCCATGCCAAGGATTCATCTAAAAACATTCTTCCTAAAAATATTGCGACCACGGGGCAGATATATGTTGAGATAGAGACAAATGATGCACTTGATTTTTTCAATAAAGTATAATAAAAGACCCAACCTAAACTGCTGACCATACATAAAGATAACAAAGATAGCCACGTACTATATGATAGGTGTATGGCATCCATTGGGTTTTCAAATAGGTAGGTAAAGGGGATGAGTAGTATTCCAGAAATAATATGTTGAAGGGAGCTAAGCTGGATAGGGTCGTACTTCATGAGATGTTTCTCACCTAAAATGAAGCCAACACCAAAGCTCAGTGACATGAGTGTTAGCAGTAGCCTTCCAAGGGCGTTGCCTTCTACCATATCGTAGTAACTAGTCAGGAACATGATAATAATGCCCGATAAACCTAGTAAGACACCAAAAAACTGGTTTCTTTGAATGATCACTCCTTTAATGAGCACGGGGCCAAGAAGAATAGTGAACAGGGGAATAAGGCCTTCTAGCACGCCTGCTGTTGCACTATTGGAGTAAATTTCCCCATAACTACAAAGGGTAAATGGAATGGCATTGGTGAAAATGGCGATAAGAATGATTGTCTTTAGCGGAGGCATGACCCAAGGGACTTTACGTGTTTGTGCTAACAGTAAACATAAAAAACCGCTACAAAAACATCGTAGGTTAGTTAAGGTTAAGGGCGACATGTTACCGTCAAGACAAACCTTGATAAACATAAACCCTGCGCCCCAAAAGAGACCGATAGAAATTAAATAAATTAGTTTAGTCCACTCTCTCATTTATCCCTCTGACTTGATTTTCATTACACCACCTATACTATAGGCACTAAAGCTTACTATTTAAAAGAAATTTGTCAATTATTTTCTTTTTTTTCTTATTGTTGGTGGGATATTATTGATTAAGCAGATATGATTTATTGTTGTTTTTGATTTGAGTGATTAATCTATTTTAATGGGTCTATTATCTCTGAATAGGGGGAGGCCGTTATTTCGATGTTTTATGTTGTTAATTATTGAATATAAAAAATATTGTAATTTAAATTAATTGACGGATGGGTTGATAGCTGTAATAATACAGTTTAAGTTGCATACGTGAAGGTAATCGTCAGTGTTTAATTTTTTTCTTAATGGCCTTTATTGTCTATGCTTGCCATATCAATTACAAAGTTATCAAGCTAGCAATAATGATATAAAAGAAGGTGGTGCAAATCAACAAAACGCATTCCTTTTTATCCAAAGTATTAAAATGATAAGAGTATTTGAAGAAGTTTTGATTGTGTTGGGTGTGGGGATTAATTATATCATTTGGGTGCCCATCATCATTGAGCTATTGTCGACTAATCGTACCATGAATTTTGTCGACACAGTCAGCACAGGTGTTTTTTTAATTCCTACCAGCTCGTTTTTGGGTTTCTATTCGATTAATAGATGGGTTAATAGCTTTTTTGATCATGTATTTCCCACAGCTATTGATAAATCATCGGATATTGCGTTGGAAAATCTATCGATAGTTCAGCGATTAGGAAAAATAATTTATCAGACTAGACAATTTGTTTTTGATTATCTCAAGACATATTTTTTTATGACTCTATATGTTCTGTTGATAGTTATGTCTATTTATGTGTCCTATTTCAAATCTTTTTCATTTTCATTGATATGCTTGATTATTGGGCATAGCATCATGGGTCTTAATTATTTTGGGTTAATTTCTAATTCATATAAAGAAAATGTTCTCTTTAATGCACTTATGTGGGTTCAGGTCTTATCTATTCTTAAAAGTAAAACCTGGTTAAGATTTTCCATGACACTGTTTATATCTTTGAACGAGTTGCAGGTTGTTTTTTTAAGAGTCAATAAGTCGCTTCGATCTATTTACCGTGTTGTTGGTAACTATGTAAGGTGGTTAATTAGCTTGTTTTATTTGGTTTTCTATTTGTCGATTTATAGCCTTTCATACGTTATATCAACATTATGTAGTAAGTATGCAAAGGTTCTCTCAGGGGATATTTCGGCTGAAATTGAATGGACAGAAGGGTTGCTGGTAGAAGTGGTTCTTCTTAGGTTAGATTGTATGAACTTTTTGAGTCCATATTATTCTAAAAATTGTCCAGAAATCATTCAAAAGGGGTTATCTTATGTATTTTTGTTAATTCGCTATTTAGAGGTTGTGACTTGGGTGTTTGCATTAAACATTCTTGATTTTACATTAAAGATGATATGGAATGATTTAATTGTTTTTACGTATGAACAAATTAGTATTTTTTATTCTACCTTTGACTGGTCGGCAGTATTGGACAATGTTAAAGAAAAAATTAGCAGCAGTCAGGTTGTTAAGTATGCCTATTTGATTCATGTTTACTTGAGGTCTATTCTTTATTATATACAACGATCTTATCAATCTTTCAAGCCTTTTCATAATAAGTGTCCACGGGGTTTATTAGAGGATATTGAGCAGATAGAATACGAGGTGGATAATTTTGTAATAGTAGGGTATATTCATGATAATATTGCTAAACTATCTCAAGAAATAGCTTGTGATTTTCCTCAAAAATTGCTTGATGAATCTATTGAGCACTTTAAACATATTTTGCAAAATCGTAACCTAGAGAAAGACTGGCAACATTATTTGAAGGCTGAAATTGGTGATCGGGACAAAAAGCCAATTGACCTTGATTCGATTTCAGAAGAATTTAAGGCTAAGTTAAAGGTAACTAATCTAACTAATACGGAATCATTTACCGCAAGGTTTAATTATCTTTTAATGCTGTTAAATAAGATAAGAGAAAAAGATGATGAAAAGTTTTATTTTGGATTTCGAGCTATTTTAGTGAAATTAATTTGGTGCCCTCCTGCTGTTTATAGTGAAATTAACTATTCGATAAGGAGTATTCTTTCAGGAAGTGTATCAGATAGAATAAATGAAGCAATGTTTCATCACCGTGAAGTTTATTTTAACCAAATAACAGGAAGGAAGTTGGTTTCTGATAGATCTTTAAAAGATATAGACACTTATTTTAATCAATTTTTTGATATGCCCGCAGGTGGTGATAAACCCCTATTTATAAAGAATATAATCAACTTGCTAGATAACTATATAGATAAGCATCAAATTGTTAGTTTTAGTAACCTCCTAACAGCTGCTCCGCAGTCGAGTGATTATGTGTACAAAAGATTATCAGATACCTATGACAACATAATGACGTGGGGTGAAAAGGTTAGTTTTGATGAAGGGTTCAAGGAGGATACTTTTAAGATCTTTAATCTTGTTAATTATTATAATGCGTGTATTAGTACAGTGATATTAACATTTCCAATGAAAACACTGGATCATGATTTCCATGAAGCTCAGTTAGCTAAGATTTCACTGGGTTTAGATTTAGGGGTTCTTAAGGAAACCTATTTTGAACAGTGGATTAACGTTGATGCCCTTAAAAATACCCGGACATACCCTGCTTTACATCTTTCTTATCAGGCGCAAACCTCAGTGGATGATTTGTTGCTTTGTCTTAGAGAGCAGTTTCCAAAAAATGACGAAATATTAGATGTTTTAGGGCAGGGAGGAAAACACATAAGCACGAATGGAAACGCAATAATCAGGGATAAAGATGAGATGGTTGAAATATTAAAAAAACAACTGCGGAGATGTGAGAATATTGAGGGTTTACATTATAACGTTGAGGATTTAAATTATTATGTTATTGCTTATTTATGCAGGGATAAAACTAGATTTATTTTGGAGATGTTAAAGATTGAACACGAGGAGAATCCTCTTCTTGAGGGCGTTGAATCTATTCAATGCTTGCAAAGTGAAGGCCCATCGACCCTATTTACAGATAACCCTAATTTGCGGGACGCCTATTTCCTTTTAGAATCAGCCAAAACAGCACTCGCAAAAAAGACATATCAATTAAGTCAAAGTAATGAAAGTAATTGGCAACTCATTAAAGAGGTGAAAACAATAGAAAGAGAAATCAAGAGGCTTAATCAAAAACATCAATGCGATACCCATGATTTCTCAATTAAGAAGGCACTTCTTTTAGAGGGCATTAAAAAATTTAGTGATATTTATGATTTAGCTCAACGACTGGTCCCGATAATATGGCTATTACATAACGGAGTGATTCGTCCTAAGAGCTTTAATGAAGTGGCCTTTAAAGAAAATATTTCTATTAGCGATTCAATTTTTAGTGTTTTAGATACTTTGAAAAAAGCCATTGTTGAACCCTGTGTGATCATCATAAGTTCAATTTTATATGAGCACAGGAGGCTTGTGGTTGAGGTTTTTTCCATTCCATTGGTTCAACGCTTGATAAGCATAGGTTTAATCGCTTCTGTTGCCATAGTATCTTTATACAACCTAACACCAGGAAATTTTCTCGCTTACCAGCTTGTTTCACTTTTTGTGGTTCAAGAGTCTTTGTATCAGGCTTATCAATGTGATAGTTTCTTGGAAAGGGTTCAATGTTTTTTTTGGCACCCAAAACCTTTTTTCTTATTGACTGCAAAAATAAAGGCGTATTTGAATAAGAATAAGAAGGACCTTGTCGGTTGGACTCCTGATTGGAGTGATTTAGGCTCATTAGCTTTGTGTGCTTTTCCCCCTATAAAATCAGCCTCAATAGCAAGCCGAGTTATGACTAACTGTATAAGGCCAATGGTACCTTTCTTCTGGATAAAATATCCTCCAGAGGCGCCTCAGGGCAAAAGATAAGGGGTGTTCAGTTAGCGTTTAAAAAGAAGGGTATGTTTGGGTTTAGGAGAATTTATGATGGGTTGGAAACAAAGTTTAAAAGAGGTCTTCCGCTGCCCTAAGGACCTGCTTCGTCATCTCAACGTTGACTTAGCTACTCTAGCTTTAGACATCACCCCTGAGTTTCGATTAAGAGTGCCTAAAGAGTTTGTAGATTTAATGGAAAAAGGCAACCCTACTGACCCTCTGCTTCTCCAGGTTTTATCCTCTCAAGAAGAGCTACAATCTTATGATGGTTTTGTTAAAGACCCCCTTGATGAGAGTTCTTTTCAGCCTATTCCCGGAGTTATTCACAAATATAAAAACCGTGTTCTGTGGGTGTTATCTGGAGGGTGTGCTATTCATTGTCGGTATTGTTTTAGGCGACATTTTCCTTACAGTCATCATCAGTGGGATAAAAATCAATGGAAGAACGCACTGAACTATTTAGTAGATCACCCTGAAATTAACGAGGTTATTTTGAGTGGAGGAGACCCTTTGATGTTATCTGATGTTGAGATTCAAGGTGTTTTTGATAGGTTGTCTCTTATCTCGAGTGTGAAAACAATAAGGATCCATACTCGATTACCTGTGGTTATTCCCAAGCGTCTTACCCCATTATTGTGTCGTATTTTTGACAACTGTAATACTAAGTTAGTCATTGTTTTTCATATTAATCATCCGAATGAAATAGGTGATGAGCTGGTTTCTTCTTTACAGTCGTTACCCAGTCATGTTGTCAAGCTGAATCAATCAGTGTTGCTGAAAGGTATCAATGATGATGCAAATGTATTGGCTCATTTATCGATGAAGTTATTTCAGCAAGCTATTATGCCTTATTATTTACACCAGCTAGACCCTGTTCAGGGCGCTGCTCATTTTGAGGTGCCGTTGGCTAGAGCCCAATGTATTTATCGAGAGCTAGCTGCTGCAGTTTCTGGGTATTTGTTACCTCGATGGGTACAAGAGTTGCCCAATCAACCGAATAAAACTCAAATCACTCTCGAATAAAGGGAGTGGTCTTTTGTGATGGAGGGGTTAAGATGAGAGTTGGGCCTTAGATAAGTCTCCAGTATTGACTGCTTGGGTAAAAGGTCACGATTAGATTGTTTATGGTGAGCAACTCCTTTAATATAATACTTTATTGATATTGAATGGAGAAACAAAATGGCGTCTTATAGCACCAATGAAATTAGAGGAGGGATGAAAGTCTTAATTGATCATGCTCCCTATGCAGTCATTAATAATGAGTTTGTTAAGCCGGGTAAAGGGCAGGCGTTTAGTCGCATAAAGATGAGAAATTTGAAGACACAAAGGGTGGTTGAAAAAACATATAAATCTGGAGAGTCTATTGAAAAAGCAGATGTTATGGACATTGAAATGTCATTTTTATATCGTGAAGGGGATGAATGGAATTTTATGAACTCTAAAAACTATGAGCAAGTGAATGCGACAACCGATATTGTAGGAGAGGCTGTGCGTTGGATTAAAGAAAATGATGACTGCTTAGTAACCTTGTGGAATGATGAGCCGATTACGGTGGCATCCCCCACTTTTGTTTTTCTTAAGATTATTGCGTGTGAACCAGGCATCAAAGGAGATACAGTTTCAGGGGGTTCAAAAGTTGCAACTTTAGAAACTAATACAGAAATTAGGGTGCCTTTATTTCTGAATGTAGGTGATGTTATTAAAATAGACACCCGGACAGCAGAGTATGTCAGCCGTTCAAAATAACTTGAAGCAATATGCTCTATTTATTCAAAAACTACGTGCATTTTTAGTTGATAGGGGGGTAACGGAGGTGCAGACGAAACACCTTGTTCCTTTTGAAAACCCAGACCCTCAGGTTCAAGCTATTCAAGTTGATTCTCAATATTTACATTCGTCACCTGAGTTTGCGATGAAACGTTTGTTAACTCAGGGTTCAGGTGATATTTTTCAGTTGTGTCATGTTTGGAGGCAAGAGGAAGAAGGAAAGTGGCACCGTGATGAATTCATCATGTTGGAATGGTATCGGGTTGGTTGGTCGCTTGAAAAGCTGATAAATGAAGTGATTGAGCTGGTGAGTGAATGGCGGATTTTTACTGTTAATAGAATTTCTTATGTTGATCTATTTAAGAGGTTTTTGAAGATTGACCCTGTCAATGATTCTTGTGAACAGATGTTAAGAATATTGTCGTTAGAAGAGACCTGTGATTGGAGTCAAGATATTCTTTTGGACTATGCTTATTCAACTAAAATTGAGCCTACGTTACAAGGGCTGTGGGTGATAGAGGATTACCCTGCCTCCCAGGCTGCTTTAGCCAGGCTTAAGCCCGAAGATAGTTCTTTGGCTTTAAGGTTTGAGATTGTTATCAATGGCGTAGAAATTGCTAATGGTTTTGATGAGTTGAGTTGTCGTAAAACTCAGCGATTAAGGTTTATCAATCAAAATAAGATTAGAAGAAGTAGAGGTTTGCCAGAAATCCCCATCAATGAGTTGTGGCTTAATTCATTGGATCATTTACCTGCCTGCAGTGGTGTTGCTTTAGGGGTTGATCGTTTGTATGCATTGAGTCACGGTCTGCCCATGGCGGGCTTAGCAACTTGTTGAATGGCACATTTTAGGTTAGGGTTTAAACCGTTTGATAATTCCTTAAGATTGGTTGATAGTCGTGTTGCCATTTTTTCTCTTACCCATTTTTCTGATCTTTGATGTGTGACTTGTCCAAACCCAACGTAGCCATGAAATTCTCCCCCATGAAAGTCTTTATTTAACTCATCAGAATGGTCAGTGTCGATAAATTCGAGTGCCCTTATTTGCTCAAGTTTATCACTGGTCACTTTCAAGCCATAGAATTGATCCGTAGGGTGTTGTACTCGACACTCAAACATTTTTTTCATGTTTTCAATATCTTTATTTGTTATGATTTTCTTAGGGCTGGGTTTAAGAAATTGACATTGATAGTTTTGTTCCACTTGATGATTAACAGCTTCATTGGTGCTAGATATCAGTTCTTGTTGAATTATCACAGGATGTTTGACTAATTCTTGTGTAATGTCGTGTGCTTCCTTTCTTTTTGCATGGGCTAATAAATCGCAGTCAAGATATTTTTCATGTTGGCTAACAACTTTTGTGAAGATTGTTTTGTTACCGCCGTCTATGGCTGCAACAATGAGTGCACGATTGATATCAGATTTGGAGTCTTTTGATGGGTGAGTTATTGGGCGTATGGATAACAGTGTGTTTGAATTATTTCTTGGGGGGGAAGATGATGAGCTTTGTTGAATGACGACTTCGTGTGGTGATTCATTGTTGTGTCTTGGTGATTTAGGAAGATGAGCGGGAAAGAGCCCTATATTATGCGAGGGTGCTGTTTCAGGGGTGGGTGATTTTTTTCCGGAAGAAGAGACCGTCGTCAAAGATTTAAGGGCTTCTTCTGAAAGATTATTAATCGCCTCAAACATGGTTGAATTGCCTGATTCAGCTGCAGCAATAAGAAAATCATCATTCTTGTGAGTAGGGGCTAGTTTATTGAGTAGACTGAGATTCCCAGATTTAATAACTTCAGCTATGCTAAGGTTATTATGTTTCAGGGGTAAAAATTCGTAGTCTGTATCATGACAGGTAAAGTTTTCTGTTTCTGTCAACCACTCTACAAGTTTGGCACCACCTTCTTTGTTTGAAGAGGTACATGCTTTGAGTAAAACTTCTGGTGCTAATTTAATGCAGGATTGAATGCTTGATTTGTAAAGGTTTTCAAAGTCACGGGCTAAATGAACATTATGTTGAAGAAGCGGGTTGAGTAAAGCATCGGGTTGACATGCTACTAATATAGCAAGCACTTCCTTAAAAAAGTCGAGGTCTCCGCTCATAGCAGCTGCTTCCATAGATTTTTTATCAGGCAGTAGAGGGTTATGATTTTCGGTTAACCCGTTGAGGAGCTGATGAACAAATTCAATATCTTTGATAGCAATTGCGCTGTGCAAGCATTCTTGGGGAAGGGTGGGATAATTGGTTGAAAAGTAACCTTTTCCATAAGAGCAAACTGTTTTAAGCATATCCATGCTAATAGCGGCGGCCTCTATTAGGCACATTTTACTAACTTGCTTGTGTATGCTAGATTCATACGTAAAGAATGCGAATGAAGAAGGGCGCGTGTGGTCGAAAATATACTTAACCAATTGAGAGTTACCTGACCGAATAGCTTTAAAAAATGTTGTATTACTAGGTTTAATTTCCTTTTTGTCTTTTTCCTTAGAGGCTCCGTTTTGAGAGATTTTTTTATAGGTCTGTAGATTTCCAGATTCTGCGGCAGCTTCTAGAGTGAATAGGTCTAGCTTTACACGCGGCATACGAGGGTTTGGGTGCTGAAATTGTTTTTGGAGTAATAAGGCTTCATCATAGTGATTATTTTTAATGAGTATATCCATAATTATTTTTAGTTGAAATGAGTTGAATGTTATTCGATTGCTTTTCAATAGTTCAACAAAGTCATGAAATATATCAAATCGGCTATCGTTGGTCACGCTAGCTATTTTTTCAATAATTTTATAGTGATGCTGAATGAGTTTATCGGTGCCAACTTGATCGATGATGCCATTAAGAGTCAATTTTTTCTCATCAATATAATTTAAAACTGTATGGAGTATAGATTCATCATGAGCTTTTAAGAGAACTTCATTAGTTGCTTCATCATGATCGGTTTTTTGTATATCATCTACGCTTTGATTGAGGTTGAATGCTTCTTTTGATAAGACGGAGTTGGCCATGATTTCGTTGTTTAGCCTAAATAAAGCAGATTTTGCTGCAAACTCTATTTGGGCATATAAACTCTCTTTGGAGGACTGAGTCAGGTTATCTATATCTTGGTACTTAGTTGAGTTTATGTTCAGTAGGTTGGATACTACTTCTTCTTTTTGTTGCTCACTCAGCTCACTAATAGCTAAATAATTGACGATTTGACTCAAAGATTCATACAACCAGGGGTTGTGTTTTTCATTAAGTTCTTTTAAGCAGTTGAGCAAGCCGTTTCTAGTAAATGATTGATTTCCTGTTGTTTTGTGTTTGAAGTCTTCTGATGTAAATCTTGTTTCTGTTTTATTATGAAACCTATGTTTAGGGGTTAACATAAGAAACCACATTAACTCCTTTGAGAAGTTTGATAGTGTTGTTTCGTTTTGCTTTCGTGTTCTATAATAGGTTTGATCACTGACATATTTGATTGTTGGAGTAAGGTTTTTAGGCGTTTCATCTTGTGACCATAGTCTAACTGGCGCACCTGTAGGAAGGGTGAGCTCAGTTATTCCATTTTGTTGTGTTTCCAGGATTTTTTGGCCGTTAATTAGCCACATGCCATCCTGAAGGTATTGTCCAGAAAGAGTGGTTGACTCGTGTCGATAAGTAAGTTTTTTTGATGAATTAAGGTATTCAATTGTTAACGTTGACAGAGGTGAGGGGTGGGAGGTTATGGTCGTCTGTTGGTTACCATAATCTGCCTTTGTGTAGGTGTTATCTTTTGTTTTAGTTACTTGTACAAAACAAGGTTCATTGGTAGGCATGGCATAGAAGATTTCGCCTAAAATGCCTTTGAAGTGGCTGGTTAAGATATCAGTGAACCAATCAATAGGAAGTTGCTTTAAAAATATAGACGGCTGGTGTATGACCCTTGCTGGCAGCATTTCAGTCAGGTGTTGGATGGAGTTGGGGTCGGGTTTGAGTTCATTATTATAGATTGATGTATAGCATGTTTCTTGTAATAAAGGATGCACCATATAAACTTCTTCTTTGCCTTTTGTTCCCCAAATGTTGTGGTGAGAAAGGGCGGTGGATGGGTCTATAGATGTTATAATGGACTCAAGTATATGAAGGGCGTTGAAATCCGCGGTAGGTCTAGATTTAATTGAAAGGTCTTGTCTGTATAGCTGTTCAACTTTTAAGCTGGCTTGATATAAGGCTTCTTGCATGAGGAAGTGGCAGGTATGAAAATAGGTTTCTAAATCCGATAGATTCAAAGGAAGCCCATCATCTTTATCCCCAGGCTTGCTATGGACGTCTTTAGGAAAAAAGGGTGTCACCCTGAAAGTAGAGTAGGTAATAAATTGATTGGGGTGTCCAGTGGGCTCTGGTGAAAATAACCCGGAGAGAGCTCGCGAGATAAGTTTGAGGTGGTTACACGATTCTTCAAACTCTGGTAATTGCTCGTCAGTAAGGTGAGCTTTCTTGAGATCCATCATGGCATAAAAGCCCGTTGCATTCTCAGGAAATTTTTGTACGTAGAGAGGAATATTACGTTTAAAAAATTCAGTATATACTTGGGGAGATACGATGATTTTTTGAATGATGGCTCGCAGATACAGCACATTAAGTTTATAAATTTCACTGGTATGTGTTGGAATCCCTCCACCAATAAGAGATTTGATACTGTCAAGCAAGAGTTCAACATATTCTTGACATGACTCTTTTAGAAATTTATTTACCCAAAAATTGGTATCTGAGGGAAAACGCCTTGATGTGTCTTGCTTATGTCCATGCATGAATAGCAGTCCTAAAGAGTTACTAGCAAACCCAATGTAAACTATTTGTTTTATTATCAACTACAAAAAAATAAACATATGTGGGTTTCGCGTTTATTTGGGTTTTATTTGTAATTTTGCGCACTGACTCTGTTTCTTTTTATTGTTTTTTACTATTTCTTGCTGATTTTATTCCAAATCAAAAGGGCTTTGATGAATAGGAGCTAGGCCGGAAGTGTTGTGGGATATTGTCTTGGGGTTGTAGGATGAGTCTTTAAGTGGTTGCTTTTTATTGATCTTATATAGTTAAGGGCTGAAAAGTTGATGTGGGGGTTTGAGTGGTCGAGGGTATTCGTTGAGAAATGAGTTTATAAAATAAAAACTATCAGTTACATGTGTATGATAATAAGGGGTATATTGAATGATAAAAGAAACCAACAGCGCTTGTTTATTAAGTGAAATATTGAGCAATCAAACTATCAACAGAACCATCACTCAATAGGGTTGCCATTAAACCCCTATGAAATGAGGGTATGTTTATTATTTAACTCTCGCATATTAGGTGTCATCTAGGGTAATTAATCTTAGCCAGAAAAGTATTTAAAGATAGCCGTATAAAAGAATTAAGATTGCTAAGCAAGTCATAATTCACTAGAATAACATGCTATTAACAGGTAATTATCTATGAAACTGGTTACGACAGCGTTAACTTATGCTAATGGCCCTGTGCATTTAGGGCACATGGTGGAAGCTATTCAAGCAGATATCTACTGCCGTTTTCTACGCTTTTGTAAGGAAGATGTCATTTTTATTTCAGGTTCAGATTCTCATGGTACGCCAATCATGCTGCAAGCCAATAAATTAGAGACATCTCCTGAAGTTTTGATTGAAGAGATGAGACTTCAACATGCAAGAACATTCAGCAGTTTTGATGTAAAGTTTGATACTTATCATACAACACATTCTGATCATAATAAATCGCTGACTTATCAGGCTTATGATTTGCTAAAAACAAAGAAAGTTATCATTGAAAAGACGATTGAGCAGGCTTATGACAGTGAGCGAGAAATGTTTTTGCCTGATAGGTTTGTTAAAGGGAATTGTCCAAAATGTGATGCCAATGATCAATACGGAGATAATTGTGAGAAATGTGGTGCCAGTTATCATGCAACTGAACTGAAGAATGCTTATTCTACACTCTCAGGTAATCCACCGATTACCAAACAGTCTTTACATGATTTCTTTGCGTTGTCAAAATCAGTCAGTATGCTCCAGCAGTGGCAACATAATTCACGCCTTCAGCCGGAGGTTAAAAACAAGCTTTCTGAGTGGTTTGATCAAGGTTTAAGTGATTGGGATATTACTCGGGACCACCCTTATTTTGGTTTCCAACACCCGGAAAGAAAAGATCAATATTTTTATGTGTGGCTGGATGCTCCGATAGGTTATTTTGCGGCGGTAAAAGCGCTTGATGAGGAAAAGGGGACGGATTATCTTAAACTCTGTTTACAGAGTGACAGTGATTTAGATGTTATCCACTTTATCGGCAAGGATATTGCTTACTTTCATGGGTTATTTTGGCCGGCTGTATTGAAGGAGTGTGGTTGGAAACAACCCAGTGAGTTATGGGTTCATGGTTTCTTAACAATCAATGGTCAAAAAATGTCAAAATCACGAGGGACCTTTATTTTAGCTGATGATTATCTGAATGTCTTACCTTCAGATTATATGAGGTATTATGTTGCGAGTAAATTGGGGGATTCAATTGCAGATATTGATCTTAATTTAGACGACTTTAGGGTAAAAATAAATGCTGATATTGTCGGTAAGTTGGTCAATATTGGCAGCCGGTGTGCTAAAATTATTCATCAGTCTTTTGGGGGTTGTTTAGCGAATAGTCTGTTGGATGCAAGTCAAGTTGATGCTATTAAGAAGGCTTTGCCCAAGATGAAGTCTTGTTATGAGTCTCGGCAATTTTCTCAGTTATTACGACTGGTGATGCAGCTTACTGACGGTGTCAATCAATTTATCGATCAGCACAAGCCATGGAAACTCGTGAAAGAAGAAAGTACGGTGGAGGTTTCTCATCAAGTCTGCACGCAAGCGTTGGTATGTTTTTATCAATTAATGGGAGTTTTGCAGCCGGTTATGCCGCGTTTAACACACAATGCTTTTAATTTATTTGAAACTAGTCCTGATTCCTGGGATGATTTGACTTTTCAACCCCTAGGTCAAACATTAAAACCATTCGAAAGGCTTGCAGAAAGAATTACATCTGAACAGACGGATAGATTATTAGAGCCGCAGGAGGGTTGATGCCAACAAAAGATCAAGTTGAAGCATTATTACCACAAACCCAGTGTCAGAGATGTGAATACACGGGGTGCTCTCCTTATGCCGAGGCGGTAGCTAATGAGGGGGCGCCAATTAATAAGTGCGCGCCTGGAGGAGCCTTTGTTTTAGAAAAATTAGCAGGCATTCAAGGGAGAAAACCTACGCAGAAAGAAATCGATGGCTTGGAGTCAGAGCGTATGTGGAAGGCCTATATTGATCCTAATCGTTGTATAGGGTGTTATAAATGTGTGGATGTTTGTCCAACGGCAGCCATTGTTGGGCACAATAAATCACTGCACGGGGTTTTGGAGGATCTTTGTACTGGGTGTGGTTTATGCTTGCCAACCTGTCCTATGGATTGTATTGAAGAAAGAGATTCTCATGAAACCTTAGAGGGGCGTTGGGAAAGAAAAAATATTTTTCAAAAAGCTTATGAAGAAAAACAACAAAGACAAACCAAGAAAAAGAATGAACTCAAAAAAACTCAAACCAAACTTAGGCAGAAAAAATCGACACGCGAAGAAACCTTGGCGGCTCGTCAGGCGCTTTTTCAACAATGGGTTAGTAGTGAATGAACCTTACAAAGCGTTTAGAAATTTTTGAAATTTTACAAAAGTTACACCCAAGCCCAACCACAGAGCTTACGTATTCAAATTGTTTCCAATTGCTGATTGCTGTGATGTTGTCTGCTCAAGCAACGGATAAAAGTGTGAATCTAGCAACTCCAGCCTTGTTTAAAGCAGGGCCCACCCCGAAAGATATGCTTGCATTAGGGGAGACTGCTGTGATGGATTACATTAAAACGATTGGGCTGTATCGAAGCAAGGCTCGAAATGTCATTAATACTTGTCGCTTACTGATTGAGCGACATGATGGCAACGTTCCAGATACCCGAGAGAAGCTTCAAAATCTTCCTGGTGTCGGGCGTAAAACGGCTAACGTGGTTTTAAATGTAGGGTTTGGGCAACCCACTATTGCTGTAGATACACATATTTTTCGTGTTAGCAATCGAACGGGTTTGGCCAAGGGTAAAACTCCGGATGATGTTGAGAGTGCATTAGAGAAATGGACACCCACTAAGCATAAAATGAATATTCATCATCGGTTAATTTTACATGGCAGGTATGTGTGTATTGCAAGAAAACCATTGTGTGGTGCGTGTGAGCTTCATGATTTATGTGAGTATAAAGATAAAAGGTAATGGTTAAATGAGAGCCCGGGTGTTTTAAGATTGTATCTACATAATATCATAAATAACTGATAAACATACTATATTGTACTATACGGTATATAATAGGAGGTAATGTTATGATTTTTTCTAAAATACAAAATAATTTTATTGTGTCTTTGCTTAGTTTTAGTTTATACGCTTCAGCTATGGCTACAGTGAACGTGGGTATACTTTTGGGTTTTACCGGTCCAATTGAAAGGTTGACTCCTGATATGGCAAAAGGAGCTGAGCTTGCAATCAAAGAGGCGAATGACTCAGGTTATTTCTTTGACAATATTAAGGCTATTCGTAAGGACTCAACGTGTGTTGATTCATGGAAAGCTGTTAGTGCAGCAGACGTGCTAAGGAGGTCCAATGTAAAAAATATTGTTGGGGCAGATTGTAGCGGTGTTACCAGAGCTGTTTATCAAAACGTTATTTATCCTAACAAGATGATTATGATCTCGCCATCAGCTACATTACCCGAGTTTAGCCAGACAAAATATAAAGATTTATTTAGAACGGCAGTTTCTGATGCAAAGCTAGGAGCTATTCTGGCGGAGATAACAAAAAAACAGGGAATAAAAAGTGTAGTCATTTCTTATGTTAATAATAGCTATGGACTAGGCATGCAAAAAGCCTATATAACTTCCGCTAAGAATCTGGGTATAAAGGTTTCTTCATTTCCGCATGAACAGGGTCAACCTAATTATTTAGCACACCTGTTGCAAGTAACAAATGAAGGTGCGGAGGCGCTTATAATTATTGGTTCTCAAGATGGGGTTGGTAAAAACATTCTATTGAAATCACTAAGCGTAAATGCTTTTGATCACTATTTTCTATCAGACGGCCTAAGATCACTTTCGTTGGCAGCTGCGGTAAAGAAATATCAAAAGGGAGAGACTATCACTGTTGTATCCCGCCCCGTCGACTCTACTCTAGATTGATAAATCATCAAAAGAATTTTCTAAGTTGGTTAAGAAAAATAGAGCGGATCAAGACGCCCCTTTTTTTGTGGAGTCCTATGATGCATCTGCTATTATCATTTTAGCCATGCAACAAGCTAAATCTGACAAGATAACACCTGAGGATATACGGTCTGTTACCAATGAACCAGGGGTAAAAATTTATCGAGGGGAGTTAGCAAAAGCTTTAAAGCTTATTAAAAAAGGAACGGCTGTGAATTATGAAGGCAGTTATGGCCTTAATTTTGACAAGAATGGTGATGTTCAAGGGTTTTTTAAAGAAGAAATCATAGTGAAGGGTAAATTTAAAACTGTTTCATCTGGAAAAGGGTTTTTTAAAGAAGAAATCATAGTGAAGGGTAAATTTAAAACTGCTCCATCTGGAAAGAAGTGATTAATCTCTTTCAGCGGGAATTGAAGTTAGTTGGGGTGTTTGCTTAATTTATGTAGTTTGCCTTTTAGTTCATTAATTTCTTTTAGGAGAAGATTATTCGTTGACCAATTGATCCAAGGGAGTACCACTGAATTAATCACTAAGCATATTGCCATGAGCGATATTCCTATATCGTTGAATAGTCTAGAAGGTTGTACAAGAACCATAGTCAGGCCCACAAGAACAAGGAGGGTTAAATGCTTTTTGGTTAATAATATCATGATTTTAAGCCTGGTTATTATTAATATATTTTTAACATGTAATTTTATTTTTGTCAAGTTTATTATGTGTTTACGATATTTGCTCAAAGTGAGTTTTAAATCGATTATGCAGCCAGAAATAATGCTCAGGTTGAGACAGAATAACGTTGCTTAATTGATGGTTAATAAATTGAGTATCTTCTTCAATATTTCCTGTTAATTGAGGATTAAGTGGGGGTTCCACCATGAGTTTATAGGTGCTGGGAGTTTCTTTAATATAGGCTATTAATAAGGTTGCATTTGTCATGGATGCTAGTTTGGCAGGGGCGGTAATGGCTTTTGTTTTAACCCCCAAGAAAGAGACATCGGCACAATTTTTGTGGATCATATATTGATCCGGCAGCATGAAAATAGTTTGGCCTTTTTTGAGCGTCTTAATAATTTTTAGGGCTTCGGAGGATTTGATATTGAAGGCTCCGCGAGATTTGATAATAAAGTTTTCTATCTTCTGTTGTTTGAGAGGTTTGTAGATGTAGTAACTGGGTTGATGAAGGTTTTCTATAAGCAGTTGCCCTAATGTTTCTGCATGATTAAAGTGCGGGGTTAAAATAATTAACCCTGTTGAGCTTTTTTCTGCTGAAGTTAGATGATGGACGCCTTCTAATTCAATTTTTTTACCCCAATGACTAGAGGGGTGTTTCCAGATAGTCGATATTCTTAAGAGAGATGTGGTAACAGACAGGATGTTTTTTTGAATGAAATCTTGAGTTTTTTGCTCATTCCATTGAGGAAAGACCAGCTTTAAATTTTTTTCGAGAATGGCTTTTCTTTTTCTAGGTAAAAGTTTAAGAATCCATGGAGATAATCTCTTTGCGAGGACTTGGTGCACATGAAGGGATGCGTATGAAAAACTTTTCCAAAGTAAAAGTGCTGTATTTAAACCCATCGAGATGGCCAATCTTTTAAGTATTTTCATAGAATTTTAAGTTGTCTGTAAAACATTTATTAAGTATATCTATAAGGCCAGCAGGTTTCAAACATAGCAAGGTTTTTTTGTTAGGGATGATATTAAGAATCGGTATCATTCAATGTTAACTTAATTTATAATGCATCATTATTCGGGAGGTGTTGATGAAACCTGATTACATGCTTAGTTTTTATGTGCCTGAGGATTCCTTGGATTCAGTTAAATCTGCTTTATTTGCTAAGGGTGCAGGGAAAATAGGTTCCTATGATAGTTGTTGTTGGCAAGTTAAAGGGAGGGGGCAATTTCGACCGTTAGAAGGGTCAGTACCCTCGATTGGGAGTTTAAATCAAGTCGAATCAGTAACTGAGTGGAAGGTAGAGATTGTTTTGGAAAAAGCTATTTTGTCTGAAGTTATTGCAGCGCTGAAGGCTTCCCATCCTTATGAAACCCCAGCTTTTCAGGTAATTGAATTGGTGAGTGTATGATAAAACTTAGGCATTTGGCATTTATTTTAGGTCCCATTTTAATGTTTTATAGTGCTACATTTTGTCTTCCTGCAGGGGTAGCTTTAATCTACGGAGAGCCGATTTATCTAGCTTTCTTATTTTCTGCGTTTGTAACCTTTATGTTAGGTTTTTCATTACACTATTTTGGTGTTTCTCCGGGGTTTTTCCGGACGCAAATGTCTTATTTTATAGTGGTGTTTGTTTGGGTGTTAGTAGGGTTATTATCAATGATTCCTTTTATCATCCTGGGGATAGGGTCATGGGTGGATTGTTTTTTTGAAGCCTTTTCAGGTTTAACAACTACGGGGGCAGAGGTTTTTTCTGATTTGGATACGTGGCCTTATGCTCTTCGTTGGTACCACCAACAGTTAGAATTTGTTGGAGGTTTAGGTATTATTACGGTTGCTGTTGTTTTAATTGCATTTACGGGATTGGAAAGTCAGAGCCTTTATCAAATAGAAACCAAAGAAACTAAATTGATGCCCCGTGTGGGTTCCACTGTTAGAGTGATGTTTATGATTTACTTTACATTGTTTTTATTTTGTTTGTTGGGTTATTATTTTGCAGGCATGACTATGTTTGAGTCTATGTGTGAAGCCATGACTACCGTTTCAACGGGAGGTTTTTCAATTTATTCTGATAACATGGCGCATTATCAAGATCTCTTTTGGGTGGGCCCTATGGCCTGTGTTGTTATGGTATTAAGTGCTTTAAGTTATCGGTTACACTATTACGCAATCATCGGGAGGTCATGTCGAGTCTATATACAGGATGAGGAAAATAAGAAATATTTATGGTTTACCTTGAGTGTCGTGGTCGGATTGGTTATGTTTGCACCTCATGATATAACTTGGAAGGTCATTCAACAATTTATATCGATGATAACGACCACGGGTTATTCTTTTGATACTTATCTCGCTTGGCCTAATATGTTGCTGTTTATCTTTGTGTTGGTGAGTTTGGTTGGGGGGTGTTCGGGTTCAACCTCGGGAGGCATTCGAGTTTTACGTTTACTGTCCTGTTTGCGTGATGGACTAAGGTGTTTGAAGCAGATGATTCATCCTAAGGCGATACAAAATGTATCGATTAACCAGAAATCTGTTTCGGAGGCTGCGTTGGTTATGTTTAGGGGTTTTTTGGTTTTTTATTTGATCAGTTGGGTTGCACTTCTATCAGTTCTTTTGCTTTTAGGGTTGGATTGGCAGACAGCCCTAGCTTCATTGGCAGCTTGTTTATCTAATACAGGGGCTGCTCTGGGATCTTTATCCAACGGTTATGGTCTATTATCCCCTTGTGTTAAATCTGCGTTGGTTGTTGCGATGGTGGTGGGCCGTGTTGAAATTATGGCGGTGTATGTGATTCTTTTGCCCTCTTATTGGAGAAGTTAAGTGGCCGATTTTATTTTAGTAGATGGTTCATATTATGTGTTTAGAGCCTTTCATGCTTTGCCCCCTTTATCGAATGATAGAGGAGAACCTACAGGGGTTATTTTCGGTGTGCTCAATATGTTGCGTAGAATGATTGTTGAGAACCCTCAATCTCAAATTATTGTTGTGATGGACCCTAAGGGAAAAACATTCAGGCATGAGAATTATGCGGAGTATAAGGCCAACCGAGACGCAACCCCCGAAGAGATTGTTTTTCAGGTTCCTTTATTGTTAGAAGTGATTAAAGCCACGGGGTTGCCGGTGGTGGTTCAAGAGGGTTTTGAAGCAGATGATGTCATTGCTACGTTAGTAAGACAAGTGGCTGAAATAGACAAGGAGGTTGTGATTTGTTCGGGGGACAAAGACCTGGCTCAGTTAGTGACTGATAAAGTCACTTTATATGACAGCATGCGTCAGCGAAAAATGGGTCCAGGTGAGGTTTTTGATCGTTATGGGGTTAAGCCGTCACAGATTTTAGACTATTTAACTTTGATGGGGGACACTTCAGATAATATTCCGGGGGTTCCAAAAGTGGGCCCTAAGACAGCTGCAAAATGGTTAAGCCAGTACCAAACCATTGAGTCAATTATTGAGCATCAAGATGATATTAAGGGAAAAGTTGGAGAGTCTTTTCGAGAGCATGTTCATCAGTTAGGTTGGGTGAGGGATTTAATTAAATTGGAATATCATGTGAAAGAAGTCAATTTACAGGGTATTAAGTTTTTACCGCCGGACAATAAGGCGTTGCTGCATTGGTATCAACGTTTTGGTTTTCGGCTATGGATGAAAGAGATTGAAGACTCGGGCGATGAGGGTGTGTTGAAGGTGGAAATTATTGATGAGCCTAAGAAGTGGGGGAGTTTATTATCACGATTAAAGAAGGTCCAGCAGTTTGCATTTGATACAGAGACCACGGGTTTAGATATTCATACGTTAACATGTGTGGGCATGTCTTTTGCTTTAGAAAAATCGAAAGGGTACTATCTTCCGTTAGCACACAAAGAAGGAACACAGCTATCTTTTGACTTGATTAGAGAGGGGTTACAGGAGTTGTTTAAATCCCAAGACTTATCCGTGATTGGGCATAATTTGAAGTTTGATTATAAAGTTATGAAATCCATGGGTATTGAAATCCATGCTCAGTTGTTAGATACCATGGTGGCCGCGTACGTTTTGGATAGTTCGCATACGAGTTATTCTTTAGATAATGTATCTAAGCGGTATTTGGGGCGTTCGACGACCTCTTATTCTGATTTAGTGCCCAAGGATCAAACCATGGCGGATGTTTCAATTGACCAGGCTGCGAATTATGCGGCTGAGGACGCGGAGGTAGCGTGGTGTTTAGCCAAGGAGTTAAGTGTTTTACTAGAAAATAAACAATTAATGGAAGTTTTTAATGCTATTGATACCCCTTTAATTGAAGTGTTAGCTGAAATGGAATACATGGGGGTTCGTGTGGACTCTGCATTATTGATGCAGCAAAGTCATGAATTAGCATCTAGAATGGATTTTTTAGAGCATCAAGTTCATTCATTTGCAGGCAAGGTTTTTAATGTACAATCTACCAAGCAGCTCAGAGAAGTTTTGTTTGGTGAGATGGCTTTACCTGTCATTGAAAAAACACCTTCAGGCGTGCCTTCCACATCTGAATCAGTTTTACATGCTTTAGGCAAGGATTATGAGGTTCCAAAATTGATTTCAGAATATCGGCAATTGGCTAAATTAAAGTCAACTTATGCTGATGGCCTTGTTCGTGAGATTAATACGAAAACTCAGCGGATTCATGGATCTTTCAATCAAGCGGTGACGATTACAGGCCGATTATCATCCACTGAGCCTAATTTACAAAATATTCCCGTTCGAACTCAAGAGGGTAGAAAAATTAGAAAAGCCTTTATACCTCGCCCGGGCTACGTTTTATTGGCCGCTGATTATTCACAAATAGAATTGCGTATTATGGCTCATTTTTCGAAAGATAAAGGTCTTTTGGAGGCCTTCTATCACGATCAAGATGTCCATCAACGTACGGCAAGCGATGTTTTTTCTGTGCCCATGAACGAGGTCACACAAGGTCAGCGAAGACGGGCAAAGGCGATTAATTTTGGACTCATGTATGGGATGTCTGCGTTTGGGTTATCTAAGCAATTAAACATTACTATTGATGAGGCCAATGTTTATATTAAAGCTTATTTTGAGCGGTACCCTGGAGTTAAGGTGTTTATGGATGTTTCACGTGAAACGGCTCGTTCCAAGGGGTACGTGGAAACTCTTTATGGAAGAAGGATGACATTGGCAGGGATTAATGATGACAATAGGGTGCGTAGGCAGGCAGCTGAAAGAGCTGCAGTTAATGCCCCTATGCAAGGAACAGCTGCCGATATTATTAAGAAAGCGATGATTAAAATTAACCGTGATATTCAGCATAGCCAGGATTCAGTTAATATGATTCTGCAGGTTCATGATGAATTGGTTTTTGAGATTCATGAGGATGTTCTACTAGCTTGGAAAGCGAGTATTTGTGACTCTATGGAACAGGTTTGCCACTTGGATGTACCGCTTAAGGTTGATGTTGGGTACGGGGATAATTGGGATCAAGCCCATTGATACTCAGCATTATTATGTTACTGCTCGATGGAGTTCGCTAACTTTATCCTTGATTTTTCCGCAAATACCTAAAAGGTATTGATCCATGTTATCATTCTCTTTTGCATCAATCATCAGTATTGGACAAGGGGCATGACTTTTTATAAATGACTCATACAGTGTATTTAAGTAATCGATGTATTCTTTTTCGATAGATTTTTCACTGTCTCTTCCGCGTTTGGCAATCCTGTTCATTAGTGTTGGGGTGTCTGCTTGTAAATAAACAAGAATATTTGGTTTGTTTATTTTATCAAGCATCAGTTCATACGTTCGTTGGTATACGCCGTACTCTTGTTCAGATAAGTGTTTGAGCATTTTTTGAGCTTTTCCAAAAATGTGGAAATCTTCATAAATGGTTCTATCTTCTAGCACAATGCCACTAACTTTTTGAATTTTACTTTGTCTTTTAAGCCGGGCATTCAAAAATTCAATTTGTGCTGTGAAAGCATGTTTAACAGGGTCCTTATAAAAGGCATCTAGAACTTTGGGGTCAAATTCTTCTGGGAATACATACAAGTTTTTTTCTAATTCATATGAATTGCACATAGATAGTAAAATCTCTTTCAATGGCGATTTTTCGAGCGCTTCAATCAAGGTTGATTTTCCAACACCAATATTACCAATAATTGCAATTCTAAGATTCTTCATAACTTCCCTTAATGTTAACAAGCTAAATTAACAATTAAGCTAAATTATGTAAACGAATGATTTCTTTAAATTGTAATATTATTCATTATCATTTGCATAGAGTTCTTTTTCTCTAAGGGGTTGCCAAGACCTTTTCTTATATTTTTAGGAGACTTTCTTTTTCTTGGGTGAGGTGCAAATTTCTCGCCCTACGATTTTCCTTTTTGGGCTAAGTTTTTTCTTAACTTTAGGTTCGATGGTAGGTCTTGCGTAGAAAATACTGTGTTGAATGAGATGCTGTGTAGAGTGTTTACGTTTTCTTTGAGAGCTATTGAGTGTGGCGGTAGCAATGGTAAAACTTCTCGCTTCATTGGTTCTGATGTGATTTCCAAGGCAAGTGCTGATGCCTAGTTCTCCCCCTGATATCTGACTTTTTATAATCATTTGGTACGGGCCAAAGTACTGGATTAGTTGAGCTGCTGTTGTTTGATAAAACCTGGCAATATGATCCATATCAAATATACTTCCAGCCATGGTTAATGTTCTTTTTTGCGGGTTTAGAATGCACTCCTCTTTGGGTAATTGATGCCAGGGTAGGTTAAACTCGGGGTGTTGTTGTAAAAAGCGCCTAATGTCAAAAGAGGCTAATAGGGTTGATGTTGTCACGCCATAGGTGAGAGCAAAAATATCTAAGTTATGGACAGCATAGGTGTCATTTTTCATTAAGGCTATGGTGCGATCTTCTCGATCAATATTAATCTTCTCTGTCGGTAATTGCGTAAAGTGAGTGTCATAAGCAGGGTGGTTGTTTTTTAATCGTTTTAGTTGCTGTATGGAGGGTGTGTAGGTGTTGAAAAAAGAGGCAAGAATATTATTGTTCTTCATATCAACGCTTGCAAAGTAACAGGTGCTTATAACTTCATGATTATCTTCGGCTCCATGGATTAAAACCCATTGACATAGCTCGATGTTTTTAGATTGAGTGGCTAAGACAAGTATGTTGGGGTAACTTAAATAATATAGGGGATAAAACTTAGCAATCAAACCATGAAATGGAGATGAAATACTCAGATTAGCTTGGTTTGCTTTTACTGTTTCTAGGTATTGACTAAGTTCTTTGTGAGAGGATAATCTTGCTCCCCTGCTCAATAGCAAGCGATATGTTTTGAGATTTCCCGCTTTGACGGCCTGAAGTAACGGAGTCATCAGGTTGATATCATAGCTTGAGGGGTTAGCTCCTTGAGAGAGCAGCCAGTCACACAGAACCAGTTCTTGGTGAATTTCTTGGGGTGAGCGTTGATCGAATGGGTCCTCTGAAACAGCATAATGGAGTGCTGTTTTTAGGCGTTCGTCTTCATCATTAATCTTGACCCCGGAGGGGTATTTTAAAAGTTGTTGGCAGGCATGAAGGTTGCGTGTTTTTACCGCTAGGTGGAGTGCAGATTGGTGCTGGGAATTGGGGATGGAGATGGCATGTTTCTTGAGTAGAATATTAACAAGGACAAGGTTCTTATTCTTAATCGCCATGAGCAAAATGCTACCATTTAATGGGTGAGGTAGGTTGATATTGAAATTATATTGTATGAAGTGAAGACAAAGGTCCGTAAGGTTTTTTTGAGCGGCTATGTGAAGTGCATTTTCCTCAGGTTTGATAGGTTTTTTTGAACTTAAAGGCAATGAGTTTAGATCGACATAATTATTTTTTAAGAGCCATTTGCAGATGTGTGTTCTTCCGTATTGAGCCATGTAATTCAGTAGAGGTTGTGAAGATAGTGGAGACCTTTCCAATGGGTCTGCGCCCAGTGATATAAGGTATTGAGTAAAAGCTATATCAATATGATGGTTTTTAGCAGCAAGAATAAGAGGAGGGGTGCTGTTGATTGTTTTGATTTCACTTAGAATATACCCCAGGTCAATAAGGTTTCTTACCATGCTTAGATCGTCATTTTCAAGAGCTCTAACGAGGGAGTAATAGGTCATATTTAGGGCAAGCAAAATACTTATTGTATCGTTTGCAGTGTTTTGTGTCTATGCTTGCCCCGCTCTTTTTAGCCGTCTCCTGGGTATAACTAGTAGGGGGGGTGAGAGATCAATCATAATGACCTAATGAGAGGCAAATAACGGCCGATCATTTTTTATTGGTTAAATGAGTTTAATGTATCGTCAATTTAGCTTAAGATTGCTTTGTTTGTTAGTTTATTTTTGATGGTTTTTTATGCATAATAAACGAGCTATCATTAAATGAGTTTTGCTGTGAGTCACAAAGATTTAGCCAATGCTATTCGTTTTCTTGCTATCGATGCTGTTGAGGCAGCCGGATCTGGGCATCCGGGTATGCCAATGGGGATGGCTGATATTGCGGTTGTCTTATTTAAGCAGGTTATGAAGTTTGACCCTGCGAACCCAACCTGGGTTAATAGAGATCGACTGGTTGTTTCCAACGGTCATGGAAGCATGTTGCTTTATGCTGCCTTACATCTGGCAGGTTACCCCATATCCATCGATAACATTAAACAATTTAGGCAGTTAGGTTCACCGTGTTGTGGCCACCCTGAACTGGACCAGTCTTTGGGCATAGAGACAACAACAGGGCCTTTGGGGCAGGGTTTCGCCAATGCTGTTGGGTTGGCTATTGCCAGTAAGATGGCGGGGGCTGAATTTGAAAGCCAGCAGAATCCGCTGATTGATTATCATGTTTTTGCTTTGGTGGGTGATGGTTGTATGATGGAAGGTGTCGCTTCTGAGGCAGCTTCTTTAGCCGGCACGTTAGAACTATCGGCTCTGACGGTTTTATGGGACGATAATGGAATTTCTATTGATGGAGAAACTCAAGGTTGGTTTACAGAATCTGTTCCTCAACGTTTTGAGGCTTATGGGTGGAATGTTAAAAAAATTGATGGCCATGACCCTGAAGCCATTGCTGAAGCTTTAGCTTGGGCAAAGACTACGCAGGGACCTACGTTGATTGCTTGTAAGACACATATTGGATACGGTTCAAAGGTTCAAGATACAGCAAAAGCTCATGGATCACCGCTCGGAAGTGAGGGTGTTCAAGCTGTTCGTCATAAGCTTAAGTGGACTCATCAACCTTTCGTTATTCCAGAATCCATTTATGCAGCATGGTCTTGTCAGGATAAGGGGCGGCAGTATTATCAGGAATGGCATGAGAGGTGGGAGCAATTCAGGCAGCAAAAACCAGGTTTAGCTCAAGAATTAGAAAGAAGAGGACGGGGTGAAGAACACCTTGATTGGAATAAACTTAAGCAGAGGTGTCTTCTGGCTATTCAAGATGAACCCCAATGGGCCACTCGACAATGTTCGAACTGGGTGATTGATCAATGGCATGACTTGTTGCCAGAATGGGTTGGTGGATCTGCTGATTTGACGGGCTCCAATTTAACTCAGAGCAAAGCAGTTTCAGTGTTTACTGCCAAAAATAGTAAAGGCAGATACCTTCATTACGGTGTTCGAGAATTTGCGATGATGGCCATTGCAAATGGGCTTTCCTTATCAGGACTATTCAGGCCTTTTTGTGGAACTTTTTTGACGTTTTCAGACTATGGTCGAAATGCCATACGAATGGCGGCTATGATGAAGCTTCCAGTAACCTATGTGTTAACACATGACTCGATTGGTTTGGGGGAGGATGGGCCAACACATCAACCGATTGAGCATGTCAGTAGTTTGCGGCTGATCCCAGATTTGGATGTGTGGAGACCAGCAGATTTGGCAGAAACTTGGGTTGCTTGGCAATCAGCGATTCAGCGTACAGGGGCAACGGCCTTGGCACTATCTCGGCAGGGGTTGCCGACGCTTAGCAAAGCACCCGATTTTGATGCTATAAGCCGGGGGGCTTATGTTGTTTGGGAGTCAAGTCCTCGTTTTGACTGTATGATTTTGGCAACAGGTTCTGAGGTTCATCTAGGCGTAGAGGTCGCTAAAAAACTATGCAGGGAAGACTTCCATGTTAGGGTGGTTTCAATGCCTTGTTGGGAAAGTTTTAAACGCCAACCTCAACCCTATAGGCAGCATGTTTTACCTGAGGGGGTTTCCTTTCGAGTAGCGATTGAGGCAGGCAGTTCTGGTTTGTGGCATGAATGGGTGGGTTCAAAAGGTATGATATTTGCGTTGGATGACTATGGGTGCTCTGCACCTGCCTCCAAGGTCTATCAATTTTTTGGGTTGACGGTGAATGAAATTTTTTCAAAGATAAGAGATAAATCTGTAAATTTTCAAAAGTAAGTAAAGGAGATGGTATGAAAACACGAATAGCTATTAATGGTTTTGGTCGGATTGGTCGAGGTATTGTAAGGGCGTTGTTTAGCAAGCCCAATACAAGGTTTGAACTGGTGGCCATCAACGATCTTTACCCGATTGAAACGCTGGCTCATTTATTGAAATATGACAGTGTTCATGGCAGGGCTCCCTTTGAGGTTAATATTGAAGGTGATTTATTGGTTGTTAATGGTCATAAAGTAGAAGTTACGGCGATTAGGGAGCTTAATTCATTGCCATGGGCCCAACATGAAGTAGATGTGGTCTTTGAGTGCACGGGGCTATTTGCATCTAAACCTAAAGCCAAAGGGCATTTGCAAGCGGGGGCTAAAAAAGTGATTATTTCTGCCCCAGCAAAAGAAGTGGATGCTACCATCGTTTATGGGGTTAATCACCATGTTTTAACGGCTGAGCATTCAATTATTTCAAATGCTTCATGCACGACCAACTGCTTAGCCCCAGTGGTTGCACCCATTCATCGGAAGTTTGGTATAGAATCAGGTTTGATGACGACAGTGCATGCTTATACGAATGATCAAAGTTTAACAGATGCTGCTCATTCAGATTTAAGAAGAGCAAGGGCGGCTGCTTTATCCATGATTCCTACAAAAACAGGTGCGGCGGCAGCCATCGGGTTAGTTATTCCTGAACTTAAAGGAAAATTAGATGGTCTGGCTATTCGTGTGCCAACCGCTAATGTTTCTATGGTTGATGTGACCTTGCAATTGTGTCATGACGCGACAGTTGAGAGTGTTAATGAAGTATTAATTAAGGCAAGTAAAGGAGAGTATGCAGGGGTTTTAGCTATTAATACTGACCCTTTAGTTTCCATTGATTTTAATCAGCATCCTGCCTCAAGTATTGCTGATTTACATCAAACACGTTTAATAGGAAGAACGCTTAAAGTGATGAGCTGGTATGACAATGAATGGGGTTTTTCTAACAGGATGCTGGATACTGCTCATGCCCTCATGATGGCTCAATATTCTGAGGTGAACCGTGCACCTTGACCGAATACATCATAAAAACGTTATGGTTCGGGTGGACTTTAATGTCCCCTTGCATCAAGGTAAAATTCACAATACTCGACGCATCAGTGCTGCTTTACCAGGGATTCGTAAGCTTTTGAAGAATGGATGCGCTGTGATTTTAGCCACTCATTTAGGAAGACCGGAGGGAAAAGACCCTTCATTAAGTACTGCGGTGTTGTTGCCTAAATTAAGAGATATGTTAGCAGAAGATATTAGTTTTGTTGATCAATGGCCAGGTTATCGGGATTGGGAGAAAGGTAACGTTTATTTATTAGAAAATTTAAGGTTTCATAAAGGTGAGCTAGAATGTGATGATGCCTGGGTTAATGATTCCTTAGAGAATATTGATGTTGTTGTCATGGATGCATTTTCATGTGCTCATCGTAAACAGGGTTCAATATGGGGGTGGGTTAATAAAGAGTACACGGTTCCAGGAATACTTTTTGATCAAGAGGTCAGGGCATTAAAAAAAATTATAGATCATCCGAAGCTCCCGATGATGGCGGTGGTAAGTGGTGCAAAAATTAGCACTAAAACAAAATTAATTGAAGTTTTACTAGATCGGGTGGATGTTTTGGTTTTAGGGGGAGGTATTGCCAATACCTTGTTGAAAGCTAAGGGGTATCAGGTAGGGAGGTCTTTAGTCGATAACGAATTAGTTGATTATGGAAATAAGGTATTAGAAACAGCAAAATCTTTGAAGAAGACAATAATATTGCCAACCGATGTCTGTGTTTTAGGAGCAGATAAAAATTGCCGTACAGTGAGTGTACATGATATTGATGCAGAGGATACTATTTGTGATATTGGCCAGGAGACTCTTCAGGAAATCATCCAACATTTAAAGGGTATGAACACAGTTCTTTGGAATGGCCCTTTGGGTTTATTTGAGGATGAAAGGTTTAAAAAAAGCACGGTAGATTTAGCAAGGGCTTTGGCAGATCACCCGGGTTGGACTGTGGTGGGCGGAGGCGATACTATAAGTGCACTTGATGCTGAGGGATTGCTTAGCTCAATGAATTATGTTTCAATGGCAGGGGGGGCATTTATGAGTTATATTGAACAGCAAGGTCTGCCCAGTGTTACCAAGTTATATGAAAACAAGAAAGCTTTGGAGAAATTTTTATGAGTGATATTCAAGAGTCTGCTTTTTCGGATAAAGATAATATAGTTAAACAGAAGGGGTTTTGGGCAAATCGACCGTTTTGTAGAACTAAAATTGTCGCAACGCTTGGGCCTAGTGTAGATGATGAACTATCTATGATGGCTTTGATAGAGGAAGGAGCGGACGTTGCTAGAATTAATTTTTCGCATGGCGAATTAGAAGAGCATGCTCGAAGGGTTCATTTGTTTAGGCAGTGCGCAGAAAAGATAGGGCGTGTGGTGGGTGTTATTGCTGATTTGCAGGGGCCAAAACTCCGGATAGGCTCTTTTATCAAAGACAGTGTTATATTAAAGGAAGGCAATCTATTTTGTTTGGATTTTGACTGTGGTGAGAATGAGGGGGATGAAAAAAGAGTTTCCATTTTTGAAAGGTCATTACTGAATGATCTTTCCCCAGGGCATGTTTTACTTTTGGATGATGGGGCTGTTAGCTTAGAGGTGATAAAGGTTACTGACCAATTGATTCAATCTAAGGTGCTAATAGGTGGAAAATTATCCAACAATAAAGGTTTAAACCTGAAGGGAGGGGGGCTTTCTGCTCCAGCTCTTACCGATAAAGACTATGATGATTTGAGTGAAATTGTCAAAATGGATTTTGATTACATAGCTTTATCTTTTGTTAAAAAAGCTCAGGATGTTGTTAAAGCTAGATCTATTTTAGAGGGCAATAAATCTGATATGGGGATTATTGCTAAATTAGAATGTTCTGAGGTTTTAGAGCATCTTGATGAAATTATTAAAGTATCGGATGGCATTATGGTTGCCCGAGGAGATTTGGCTGTTGAAATTGGTGCGGCAGCTGTTCCAGTGGCTCAAAAACAGATGATAAAAAGAGCTCGAGAACTTTCCAAACCAGTTATTGTTGCGACCCAAATGATGGAGTCGATGGTGTATTCAAAAAAACCGACAAGAGCAGAAACTTCTGATGTTGCGAATGCTATTTTAGATGGTGCTGATGCTATTATGATGTCGTCTGAAACAGCCGTGGGTAATAACCCGGTTTTGGTGGTTAAAACAGCGACAGATATTTGTCTAGAAGTTGAAAAGCATTTAGGTAATTTAACACCCACTTCATTCAAAAAAGATCACTTTTCATATTTCGATGAAGCGATAGCCATGGCGGCTATTTATACTGCATTAAGGATTGATGTTGCGGCCTTAGTTGCCTTGACAGAGTCAGGACAAACGCCTCTTTGGATGTCCAGAGCCAGGTCTGATCTTATCATTTTTGGGTTGAGTCGATCCATTCGGTCTTGTCGAAAAATGACGTTGTTTCGAGGAGTTATTCCTGTCTATTTTGACTCCAATAAAAGACAATCACACCGGCATGCGCACGAAGGGTTGAATTTATTACATGATTTGGGTTATTTGTCTCTAGGAGATCATGTTATAGTAACCAAAGGGGATAAGGTTGGTTGTATAGGTCAATCGAATACGTTAAAAATCATGAAGGTGGAAAAGAATGGGTAGTTGGAGTGAAATACTTTTTATTTTATTAGCCTTGTTTTTAGGGTATTCTCTTTATCGGTCCGTCAAGCATAACCCGGAGCTTTACAGTTCTGAGAATATGCATAAAAGTTTGTGGACAGTGGGGCTGTTATCGTTGGGTCTCATGGCGTTTATAGGGGTATGTGTATTGATGTTGAGGGCAGGGTAATGTGGCCATTTAATCGACATAAGAAAAAAGATTCGATCAGTTCTTTATGGGGTGTTTTAGAGGGGTCCCCGTTTTATTTGTTACGGAAACATATGAAAGCTTCAGTGAGTTGTTGTTCTTCATTGGATCTATTTATGCAGGCAGCTTTTGAGGGGGATTGGGAATTAGCAAAAAAACATCAATTAGAGGTGATCAGAATGGAACTGGTTGCAGATCGTTTGAAGAATAAACTAAAACTACATATGCACAAAGGTTTGTTGTTACCTGTTTCTCGATCTGATTTACTATCCATTCTCACGGCTCAAGATAATATTGCTAATACAGTCAAGGATATTGTGGGAATTATTTATGGCAGACGGATGAGCTTTCCTATGGAGATACGCAATCACCTTACCAGCTTTTATAAAACATCTATTTTAGCTTGTAATCAAGCTCATGAAATTGTTGATGAAATCAGTGACCTTTTTCAATCAGGTTTTAGTGCCAAGATGATTCAATCGACGGAAGATATGATATCTAAACTGGATGAGATTGAAGAAAAAACAGACCTGATTCAAATTGAAGTGAGAAAGGTGCTCTTTGAGCATGAATCTAACATGCCTCCGGTTGATGTGGTATTTCTATATCAAGTGATACAGGATATTGGGCATCTTGCGGATTGGGCTCAGAGGGTTGGTGCGAAATTGTTATTGTTATTAGCTAGATAGTTGGTTTTCGAATGAATTCTAAGAGAGAGAAATGTTAGCAGATCCTATTTTAATTGTTGCTGTTATTTCAGGGTTTTTAATGGCGTGTTCTATTGGTGCTAATGATGTTGCCAATGCGATGGGTACCACAGTGGGTTCAAAAACTCTGACAGTGAAACAAGCCATTTTATTGGCAGCTATTTTTGAAGCATTGGGTGCTATTTTAGCGGGAGGTCAAGTGACGACCACTCTCAGAGAGGGGTTAATTGATACACATGCTTTTATGGTAGATCCAGATGCCTTGGTGTGGGGCATGTTAGCTTCACTTTGGTCATCAGGTACTTGGTTGATTTTGGCAACCTATTTTGGTTGGCCGGTGTCAACAACACACACCATTGTTGGAGCAGTGCTTGGTTTTAGTTTTCTTGCACTAGGAGTGGATGGTATTCATTGGCATATGGCGGGTGTTATTGCCATCTCGTGGGTGGTTGCCCCAATTCTTTCTGCAGGGGCCGCATTTTTGTTGTTTAAAATGTTACAAAAGAGCATCTATAATGGAAGAGACCCTAGAGAAAGTCTTAGTCGAGTACTTCCTGTTTTGGTGTTTTTTAGTCATTATTTTATTGTTCTTATGATTTTGAATAAAGGTTTAAAACCTTTAGGCTTGCATATTCTATTTTGGCAACAGCAAGTGATAGCTTGTACCATTGCAACTATCGGAGCAATCGTTGCTTATCGATTATTTATTAAATTAATTCAGCAATATTCAAGTGAGGATCATCATAAGATTTTTAAGGTTATTGAGAAAGTTTTTGGCATATTGGCTATTTTTTCGGCGGCTGTTTTAGCCTTTGCGCATGGATCTAATGATGTTGCGAATGCTATTGGGCCACTCGCAACAATAGTAGACGTACTTCGGTTTGGCTATGTTATTCCTTCAAATAAGTTGCCACTTTGGGTTGTTTTATTGGGTTCGTCTGGTGTGGTGGTTGGTTTAGCCGTATACGGTTATCGTATTATGGAGACGGTGGGTAAAAGAATTACTTATTTATCGCCCTCAAGAAGTTTTTCTGCACAGTTAACAGCTGGCATGATGGTTCTTAGTGCTTCAGCTTTAGGCTACCCTGTTTCAACCACTCAGATATTAGTTGGCTCTGTTGTAGGAGTTGGTTTTGCTGGAGGTATTGAGGCGCTTAATCTTAAAGTAGTGAGAAGTATTTTCTTATCGTGGATGATTACTATTCCTGTGGGGAGTATTCTATCGATGGGGTATTATAAACTATTTGAAAAGGTTTGGGGTTAATGACTACCTATGTTATTGGTGATGTTCATGGGTGTTATCGCAGTTTGTTATCACTCTTGGAGGCTATTCATTATAACCCTGATGAAGATGAGTTATTGTTTTTAGGTGATTTAGTCAATAAGGGGCCTTCGTCATTGGAGGTTTTAAAACTAGTTCGAAGCCTCCCTAAAGCCAAATCAGTTTTAGGTAATCATGAGTTTCATTTGCTGTTAGCCTACGATAGTTATCATGAGAAAAAAAGTATGGGTTCTTCGAAATGCCTTCAACCTATACTAGAGGACGTTGATAGTGAAGATCTTATTCACTGGGTTCGCTCATGGCCACTTGTTTTATATGAAAAAAAACACCATGCGTTGTTGTTTCATGCTGCCGTTGATCCAGTATGGAAGCTTGATGATATTCTGAAATATTCTGCTGAAGTCAGTGAATTTCTTGGCAGCGATCATTGGAGAGAGTTAATTAAGAATAAAAATATTCAGCAAGGCCACAGAGTTTGGAGGAATGATTTTACGTCTATGGACCGGTTGTATACACTAGTGAATATTATAACTCGAGGTCGATATTGGTCTTTGGTTGACCAAGCTTATGATTTTCATTGTATATTAACTCCCGGAGACCAGCCTATTTCTTTATTGCCTTGGTATGAATTAAAGCGTCAACATGATAAGTCTTTAAAATTAATTTTTGGCCATTGGGCTTCATTGAAAGGCAGTATTCAAACAGATCGTTTGGTTGCTTTAGATGGTGGTTGTGTCTGGGGAGGTAAGCTTTTGGCTTATAATATGACGACTAATAGGGTTGTTTCGGTTGAGGTTCTCCCAGAAGAAGTCTATGAAAGGAAAAAAAATGGAAATCAATGAAAGAAAACGTTTAGCTGCTTTACACTCACTTAAACATGTTCCTGATGAGGGAGTTTTAGGGGTAGGAACAGGGTCTACTGTGAACTATTTTATTGAAGGCTTGGCTAAAAATCCAGCACAACCTGATAGCATTGTCTCCTCTTCTCAACAAACGACTGATTTGTTAAGACAGAACGGTTATGACCCTTTGGATATTAATCAAGTGACTCAAATAGATGTGTATGTAGATGGCGCTGATTTTGTTAATCAAAAGGGAGTCTGCATTAAAGGTGCCGGAGGAGCCATGACTCGTGAGAAATTACTGGCTGCTATGTCAAAGACTTTTATTTGTATTATTGATGATTCTAAATTATGCACAACCTTTCCAGAGGATGCTGTTATTCCTGTTGAGGTGTTAGTTGAGGCTCGAAGTTTTGTTGCTAGAGAGATCACGAAGAAAGGAGGCTTTCCTCTGCTAAGAGAGGGGTTTATATCAGACAATGGTAACCCTGTTTTAGATGTTTATGAGCTTGATTTGTTAAATTTAGAAAAGACGACGCATTGGTTAGATCGGATATGCGGTGTTGTGGGCCATGGTTTATTTTTTGACCAGAAGGCAGCTAGACTCATTATAGGTAGAGAAAAACAAGTCGAAGAACTAAATTTTTAAGCGACCTTTTTCTGATGAATATTATAAGCGATTGCTAAGAGACGGGAGATAGCTCTTTCATGGGCTTGCGATTGTCAAAATCATCTTCCTGGTAATGCCAATGACAACGAGGTTGTTCTCCAGAAACCCATGATAGAATGATCTCTTTATTATTATGTTGACTATGCCAATGAATAATTCCTTTTTCAATATTGATGAGTAGGCAACCTTGATCTTTCAATATATCAATTTCATTCTGTACAGTAGAAAGCATGATTTTTAAACTTGAGATAGTATCAATAGATTCATTATCGTATTCATCCATATCGTCCATATTATTATGAAACTTAATGTTTTTAGTTCGTAAGGTTTTAAGGCAATTTTGTATGAGTATATTGAGCTGTTGTATCCGAATAAGTTTTGCTTTAACTTCCGGAATCATTTGCTCAGCTGATTCATAGTTAACATGTCTGCGATTAATATTAATCATGGGATTATTCCTCATTTACTTGATCTTTTTATAACTTTTTATGGGCATTGTCAATATCTAATGTTACATATTTATTTTTAAATCGATGTTTTTAATTGTTTTTATGGATATATTGCATTCAGCAGTTTTTTTGCAGACATCGATGATATGTGTAAAAATATATTGATTTTAGCGTGAAATGTCTTTATATTTACGCTTTATCGTGAGATAATTTAAAAATTAGTGCTAATAATTACTTTTTACGTACATTATGGGGGGTGTTGAGTGGAAGTTGCTATAATTCAGGAATATTTAAGATTAAAAAAATTATTAAAGGAAGGTTTTGTACCTGACAAAAAATTAACTCATTTTTGTACAGAACTATTTTCCAATAAAGGTATGCCTTGTAAGGGCGATATTGTCCTTAATAGTGAGCTTTCATGGAAGGCATATAAGTATTTTCATGGTACAAATAACAAGGAGATTTCGGCTACAATATCAAACCTTATCACTCAGAAAAAAACTACCATTTTTTGGACACTCATTGAAAATTTTTTGGAAGAAAGCAATGACAAAGAATTTAATTTTAATTGGACAACATTGCTTGGAAGCTTAGAGAGGGCTACTCGTTCTTATAATAATTTTTTAGTGTTAGATAACCTACAATATCTTATTGAATATGAGGGCAATGAATTTATAAAAAACGTTCTAAAAGAGGTTGATCTTAAGGATAAAGAAAGCCTTGATAGCAGTTTGATTGATGCTTTAAGTAATGAAATAAAAAGAAGGGGGATAAAGGATGCTAGGATTGAGTTATCTTTAGTCAACATAAAGCATTTGTATTTACATCAAAGGATGAGTGAAGTCTGGGCAACACTGTCTATAATTCATCCAGATTATAAGTATGATGCAATTAATCATAAGGTTTTTATTCTTTTTGATACTTGTTTGGTAGACTATTCAACGTTTACAGTCAACGATTCTCTTCTTAACTTATCTAAAGTACCTGGTGTTCATTTAGGTGCAAGCCGTGAAACAGTACAAGAAATTACAAATACAAGTACTAAAAATAGTCCGGCTAAGTCAAAAATATTTCAGCAGAGACAAGGTGTTTCTTTGGAAGTCAGCCCAATTGTGGATGCCCTCTTGAAGGAGGGTGGTGATTTATTGATGAGCTCTATAGAGGGTCATGAGTCTTTTAAAAATTTACGTACTATCGCTTTCGAAGATAATGATTTAAATGTTGCTAGTCTTGAAATTAAGCGGATGGCAAACACTATTCTAGACCTTATGTACAATCACATTGAAGGCAAGAAAAATAGCGCTAAAGCTGTTGCTGGATATCAAGCTGCTCTTGATCGTATTGTACACATAAAAACACTCCCTTTTACAGGTTCTACAACCTTGGTACACATCATTGATCAGATCAAAAGAGATTTTGATCGAAAAAAAGTTATTCCAGTTTTTACTCAATTTATGAGTCAGCATAATTTAAGCTTTCAAAGTGATAGGAAAGATTTTGAACAATATATTAAGGGGTTATTTGACCGTGTAACACCAGAAGATATATTGCGTTTTGAAGATAATTATAACTCTAAAGCCACTCAAATCGACGGGGAGAAAGAGGTTGCTGAGAGTGAGATTAATGCTTATTATCATGGCATATTCGATCACTTTGTTGCTGATGAAGCTAGGAATGTTTTTGACCAGGCTATGAAGGAGAATACAGGTATTGATATCAAGCCTAGTTCTTTTTGTTTACAAGAGCTTCCTGCTGGCATAACCGATTTTATTGAGAAAAAGCTGGGATTAGGTGCTCTCCCTTCTCGGGATAACACATACCTTTCTCGATGTTACACCAAGAACACTAATCCGAGCTTTACAACACTTTCATTGAAAGATGATTCGTTAGAAGATCGGCGTGCTAAATTTTTGACTACGTTGAGAGAAAAATGGAGCGTAAAGTGGACTAATATGCATTTAAGAATGCAAGTGTATAACAAATCTCAATTAGACTTGGGAAAAGAGGATGTTTTAAGCAGCTTGAAAGGTGGTTTAAAAGGTCATACGAATTATGATTTAAGGGGTTTAAGGTCTCACTTGGGTAATAGATCTCCTGATCTTATAGAAATCTCAAAAGAAGAAAGTATGATGACCTTGCAAGCTAGGGGTGTTAAGGATATTGATAAAAATAAGATAGAGCAGAGACTTAAAACTGCGAGTCAAAGAAGGGATGCATTTCAGGTTAAGTTTCAGAGTTTTATTAATGGGATGAAGTTTGAAGTTAATGGAATGAAATTAAATGTTGCTGGGATGGAAGGAAATGACTTTGATGCTAATGATTTTTTAATGCTTTATTCAGCATGCAAACGTGGGCTTCCTTTAGTGACGGTTAATACCAAAATTATGAAACAGTGGTTAGATTTTTTTGGACCAGCTTTTGCGCTTTTATCTATCGATTCTGGGGGGCCTAAAATCATTCATCCCAATCAGTTTTTAACAGACTACCATTCTCACCGAGAAGTTTCTAAATTTTTGGAAACTAAGTTTAGAGTGAGCGCTGATGATATTAGTGAATACATTTATTCAAAAGCAGTTGATGATTATAGCGATTTTATGACTAAGCATTTGACTCAAGGTTTAGATGAAACTATTTCAGAAGTTGCAAAAACATCAATTCAGACACTAGGTCGCTATTTAGTTCATCATTCAATCATTGAGAATACTACTTGTACGGATGTCACTAGTTTATCTAAAGTGCTCACAACTAAGGTTAAAGATGCCAGTCATAAGTTTGAAGTGATTAATATGATATCAGATATTATGCAATCTAAGGGAATATTGACGGAGTGTAGGCGGTTAGCAAAAATCTCAAAAAAAGTGGAAATTTCACCCAAGAGCCCAGTATGTTTAAGCCCCACCAGGAAGAAGACTCCCACCGAATGTCCAGGATCAGACGGTAGAAAAGGCGCAAAACTTCTTTTTACTCCTCCATCTTCCCCTTCGAAGCGACAGCCTCTTAGTGATCCAAGGAATAAAAAAGCAAAAGATGATGAGTTGTATCCTTATAATTTTCCTGTAAATGTAAACAAGAAACTTTTTGCATTCTCTGATGAATCTGGGGTTTTACACCCCCGAACATTCCCTCTGGATGAGGGTAAAATACTCGTAAGATAATATTTGAGCCTTCTAACGGAGCCAGGGTTCTAAGGTGTTTACCCCCCCAATCCCCTGAGGATGAGGCGAAAATACTTGTAAGGTCTTGACATTGTTAAAAATTAATGACACTGTTGATAGCATTCTAAAATGAGATATGTTTTGTGAAGTGGGCGAGAGAGTTAAATGGATTACTTCCAGTTGTTGTTGACCTTGAGACATCAGGGTTAGATTATCATCAGCATGCCATATTAGAAATGGCGTGTATTTTTGTTGATTGTGGTCAAAGATTATCATTATCTGAAATAGTGTTCCATGAACATGTTACTCCCTTTGAGGGGGCAAAAACAGACCCACAGGCTATGGAGGTCAATCGAATACCTTTGAAGCACCCTTTTCGTTTTGCAAAATCTGAAAAAGAAACGCTGACGTCTTTGAATGAACTGTTGGAAAAACAACTGAAAGAACAAAAATGCAGCCGAGTTATTTTGGTAGGACATAATGCTCATTTTGATTTGAGCTTTCTTAATGCTGCGTATCACCGAACGGGTATTAAAAGTTTCTTTCACCACTTTTGTGTGCTAGACACGGTAACTTTATCTGCAGCCTTTTTGGGTGAGACGGTTCTAGCTAAAGCACTTTATAAGTCAAAAATAGGTTTTGATCCTGAATTAGCTCACGGAGCTTTGTACGATGCTAAACAAACAGGAAAACTATTTTGTTACCTTATGAACTCAGTTCGCACTGATCCAAAACCTTCTTCAAAAGGGGGAGTGTAGGCTTTCTTTTTTCTATTAAGCACGTATCAATTAAAGAATCAATGTGACTAAAAAGCTGAGTGTTATCTCTTGAGGTGTGGTGAATTAGGTAGTGTATTAATGAGTCAGGTATTTCAACACCCAAGTGTAGTGATCGGCATTGTAGTGCTTGTAGTTTCTCTTCATCGGTTAGTGGTTTAAGAGGTATGTACAGCATGGCGGATAACCTGGATTTTAAGTCAGGAAGGGAGTAGGGTAACGTTTTTAATGTAGGCCTTATACTGATGGCTAAATTGGTGCCAGACTCTTGACATTTATTCAATAAATTAAAGATATATTCTTCATGCTCAGGGTGGTTCATAATCATATGAATATCATCCAGGCAGATTAAATCACAATGTTCACTGCCATCTAGCATTTTAGATAAGTCATGGTTTAAATTGTTAAGAGGCCAATATTGACAGCGCATGCCATGGTGGTAGCTGGCATTGCAGAGAGATTGTAGAAGGTGTGTTTTTCCATAACCCCGAGGCCCTTGAAATAAAAAGGTTTGTTGGGATTCTGATAAGTTTAGGGTTTCTGATAACTTGATGAAATTTATTTCATGACTAGAAACAAATGTTTTAAGTGTAAATTTGCTTCTATTTTGAAAGGGGAGTAAACCTTGTTTTAAATTAACTATCATCATGAATAAACTTTAAATGCGCAATAGCGTCGGTAAATATGGGTGAATTAACGGCAGGGGTTAGTGTCTCCAGTTGGTTGATGTTTTTTTCTAGCTCAACATCACTCGTACTTCCAGTAATAGATAGGAGGATATGATTTTTTTGAGCTTGTTTAAGTGTTATTTTGTTGATGTTTTTTAGGGTTCTTAGTTGATGAACGGTTTGTGTTAAGTTGCTGTAATTTTCTATGTTAGATATTTCAAGTAAGAAGGGTTTGAAGGTGCTTAATATTGGCTTAGGGGTTGATGATTCAGTTGCGTACTGATCCATAAGATGGTCGATGCTATCTTGAAGTAATGCACTAAGGTCATTGGCGGGTTGCTCCCAGTTAAGCTGACGATATTGATTAATCAGACTCCATTGACTTTTATACCCGTGAGCATCTTTTTGAATAAGAGCAATGACAGTATTATCTATTTGATAGCGCTGACTGGCTTTCCATAGCTTTGTTTGAATAGCATCAGTGTCAATATCTCTGATGAGTTGTTCGGTTTCAATGTCATCAATGGGGAGTATGATTTCAATGCCCCTTAATTTGGCTTGTTTGAGTAAGGTTTTTGCATAAGGTTTTTGTTGAGTGATCAGTTGATTTGTTGTGTCTAGAAAAACCCAGAACATGGTGGTGGGTTTCAAATTATTCCATATTTTGTAGGGAGTTTCCTTGATCAAAGTTTGTATGGTGCTTTTTTTAAAGGAGACTTCAATATATTCATTTCCATTGCTATGATGTTTTTTATAAGTATGAACATATTGATCCGGTTGTTGTAATGCTAATTTAACATTTTCTGATTTTGTAATATCAGAGTGGCCGCTGGTTCGAATAAGAATGTTAGAAAGGGCAGTGGAAAAACATGTGTGCATAGGTTTTTTTTCTTGAGTGTTCAATAAGCATTTGTCAAAGAATAATTTATTGGCCATTGCTTGGGGAGGAAATAGAATAAAAAGGATGGTTAGCAGTATTTTAAGCATGTTGGACTCGTTCTATATTAATGTTATTGTATCGATTTATTGGGGTGGTTGGCAACTATCTATTAAAAGTGTTAAAAAATAACGAATAAGGTTATTTTTATGTTGACTACCTGTTATTAAAAGTGCTAATGTATACGAATATTTTTGTTAATCCTAACTGATTGATTGAGAGAGAAATAATATGGTAAGATCCGAATTAGTTACAGCTTTGACTGTTAATTTAAATGAACTACCTCCTAAAGATGTAGAATTTGCTGTGAATAGCATATTAAGTATCATGGGAGATATTCTAGCCAATGGTGGTAGAATTGAAATCCGAGGTTTTGGTTCTTTTTCTTTGAGGTATAGAGCCCCTAGAAAAGCTCATAACCCTAGAACAGGTGAAACTGTTGAGACAAAATCAAAATACAGACCTCACTTTAAGCCAGGCAAAGCTTTGCGTCATAGAATTAATGAAGCGAAATCTAAGACGACTATTAGAAAGAAAGAGCGTCGTACTGAAGCTGAATCAGCATAAAAACTGTTAAGATCGATCGAATAAAAAGCCTCTAATTTGATAAGAGGCTTTTTTATCTGAACATAAGCTTGTTTTTTAACTTTACGCGATTTTCATCAAGTTGAGTTATAACGTGCGATTTAATTTAAAAACTAATTTTATTTAATACGTTAAGTCATTTCTTAGATGTGGCGTTTTGTGGTGTCAATTATCTAGATTTGCTAAGAGCAGTCCCAGTGGTATAAAACTTCTGAGAAGTTCTTTTTTTTCAGATTGCTTTCACTTATAAAAAAATTAGCACAACCAGCGTCTCCCCACCAAATATCATTTTTACGGTCACTGTCTATTTGAAGAAGAAGGCATTCTTTGTCAGTATTTTTAGAGTATCTAGGATCATGCTGTGCGAAATTGGGATACCCCCCAACTTGGTGTACTGCATATTCACTGTCGTCATCAGCAAAATAAGTTTCAGTATAGGCTATATCAAATAAACCCAAGTCATATTCTGGTGGTATATTCACTAATTTATCAAAACGATAATCTCCTGTGGTGACAAACATTTCTTGTTTGTGAAAGGCTAGGGCATACTCAGAAGTGGGCTCGTTAAAAGGACAAAAATCTTTCGGAGGGGGTAATAAATTAAGGTTGGTGATTAAGTTTTCTTTCTGAATTTCAGGATAATAGATTGTCCTGAAGCCGTTTTGTTTGGTGGGATTATCATCATCTGCTCCGAAGAAATTATTTTTTGCTAGCCAAAATTGTAGGATGCCTTTTTCTGGAAAGAGCTCTAGTTTAGGCATTTCCTCAAAATTAATTTGCGCCAGTAGGTATAGGTTTTCTTCAGGTCGAGTCCCAAGAGTGGATTTACTTGCTTGAGGGGGAGTTTGTCCTTTAGGAAGGTATGGGGTGCCTAGAAATTTACTGTTCCATGGGGTTAGGGTGTTAGATTTTTTTGCTTTGATTTTCATGTAGGGTTTGATTGTAGAAGAATACCAATGTTTGTTGTTTTTAACAATATCATAATATTCTTCCTCTTCTTTTAGAGAGTCAGACATGAATCTAGTTAAATAGTTTTCCTCTTTGCTATTGGTCATGGTATTTTACTCGGTTGAGGGCCAATAAATATGTTAATATGATGCAGCACAGAGCAATATAGTTAGACAATAGGATCTGTGATGCCTTTTTGCCCTTGATATTTTCCTTTACGATCCTTATAAGAGGTTATGCAGGCTTCATCTGATTCCATAAATACCATTTGAGCAACACCTTCATTAGCATAAATATAGGCAGGAAGTGTGGTTGTATTGGAAAACTCTAAGGTTACATGACCTTCCCATTCAGGTTCTAACGGGGTGACGTTGACAATAATACCGCAACGAGCATAAGTAGATTTTCCTAAGCAGATGCATAATACGTTTCGAGGAATGCGGAAATACTCTACAGTTCGTGCCAGTGCAAATGAATTGGGCGGAATAATACAAACATCGCTATCAATTTCAATAAAGCTGTCACTGGAGAAATTTTTAGGGTCAACGCAGGCGGATTTAACATTGGTGAATATTTTAAATTCATTGGCTACTCTAACATCATAACCATAACTAGATAGCCCGTAGCTAATCAATTTTTTTTGATCGGTATCAACCTTGATTTGTTTGTCAACAAATGGCTCTATCATTTTGTTGTCTAGAGATTTCTCTTTTATCCAGCGATCTGATTTTACAGTCATGTTTAACCTCGATTTAGTTATTCAATATATCCTAACAAAATACTGAAGTGACGGCCATGTCTATCTTGAAAATTTTTAAGACCTTCGGGTGATCGGGTGAAAGTAGGTGGGGGGTTTATGATACAACAACGTTTGGAAATTTATGTAACGTATCGAGTGGTCTTAAGCTTAGTTTGCTTGCCACTCTTAGCCCTAGCCATTTTGCCTGAGTTTCTCCAAGGTTATGGCTCCAGGGGATATCCCCTAAACGCTCAATGCTTGGATCAATTAAATGTGTTTTAGATTCTTTAAAAAGAGGGTGGTGGGTATGACATGACTCGCAGTGAAAACGAGTCATGTTTTCAATCAGTCCAAGAACAGGTATGGACATCTTGTTAAACATTGCAATGCCTTTAATAGAGTCTTCAACAGCTAATTGTTCTGGGGTTGTGATAATAACGCAGCCAGACAGAGGTGTTTTTTGAGTTAAGGTTAATTGAATGTCGCCAGTGCCAGGAGGCATATCAATGATTAAATAATCTAATTGTGGCCAGGCAGTTTGAGTTAACAGGTGTTGGTAGGCTTGAGTCACCATGGGGCCTCGCCATATCATGGGAGTGTCTTTTTGCATCAAAAGACCTATAGACATTAAATGAACCCCTTCACTATAGATAGGGATGCATTGTTTTTGGTCATTGATCTCGGGTTGTTGGTGAAGGTTGAAAATTGAAGGTATGTTGGAGCCATAAATGTCAGCATCTAATAATCCTACGCTAGAGTTATGTTGAGCTAACCCTTTTGCTATCGCAGCGGATATTGAGCTTTTACCAACCCCTCCTTTGGCTGAGCTTACAGCAATAATATTTTTAATATTAGATAAAGGTTTTAAGCTGTTTTGTGTTTGATGAAATTTAACCTTTTCAATAATGTTTATCACGATAGGATCTGAGCAGTGTTTGCTGAACTCTGTTCTTAGCAAGGTTTCAAGGTGACGGTAATGGAAACCCATTTCGAGGTTCAGCTGGAAGGTTTCTCCCTGTTGAGCAAAAGACCATGATTGGCAGAAATTATACAGGGGTTGCAGGAGTCCGGGAGGGGTCCACGCTTTTAACTTGTTTTCAATAAACATGCCATAGGATAATGTATTTTAACATGATATGGAAGGTATTTATCATTATAAATTAGTCTTGTAAGGGAGGTAAAAGACTTTAGATTGCTTTTTTTAAGGATAAAGGCCTACTTTGCTTGGATAAAAACGAGCACAGACTGCTTTGAGCCTCTAAGGCAAGTGGAAAATCATAATGAATGAAATTATGAGCTCCTCCAGGAAAAATATGTGAAGCAGCTTTATTTTGGCTGATTAGCCATTTGTGGTAGAGGAAGATGGTTTCTTCTGTTAATAGACTGAGTGTGCCAGTTAAGAATAATGCTGGGCAAAGGCGCTCTAGAGGAAGAGAATGTAGCAGGGGGCTAAGGGGTGATGATAGCCGGTCAGAATACATCGGGGTGTAAGCATTTAAAAACATTTGTAAGCGGTTTCCATTTAAATCTATATGATGGTTCGGGTGGGTAAGATTGCGATCTTGACTACAATCAAATAAACCGTTGACAGCAAAATAACCACTGAATTGACTGGGGCTTTTTTCGGGTAAAGTTTGAATGAGAGCATGCAGGGCTAGATTAGCTCCTGAAGACTCGCCCCCAATGAGAAGCTGTTCGCAATTAAACTCTTTTTTTACATTATTTATCAGCCATTTTGCGGCATTAACTGCATCAAGGTGTGCGGCAGGATAGATGTTGTTAGGAGCCATTTTAGTTTCACAACTTAAGATGGCTATCTGGGTGGCATCACTTAATGAACTCAAATATTGATCATAGTGAGCGGGTTTTCCTAGACAGAACTCTCCGGGAGGAAAATGCAATAAAACTGCATGAGGTTGGGATGGGCTATAAATTCTTATAGGAATATTACCTTGAGGTGAGCTAATAACTTGATTGATCGCTCGAGTTGAATATTCTCTTTTTTGTAAGGGGTATTCATTTTCAAATTTTCTCATAGCGACTATGCTTTTGGGGTAGTGAATTTGATGTCGATAACCCAGAAAAAGGGTATTTAACTTATTGTTAAAATTATCTGTATTTGCAGAAGCGTTCGCTTTTCTAAATTCAGAATATTCCATAATTAACCTCTAGTTTTTACGGTAAGTTAATTATAGAATATATTTTGTTGATTTGTTCGATTAAATATGATTTTATTAACAATAATGGTTGTTTTAAGATGAGTAACATTTGGGTAACCCGCCCGGAACCTTATGGGCAGGCATTAATTCGTTTTCTTAAAGAAAAGGGATATCAGCAGGTAAGTTATTTTCCTTGCTTGGAAATTATTCCTTGGCCATTAATGGGCTGGCCCAAGAGTGATTGGTTGGTGATTACCAGTCAGCAGACAGTGAACATATTACATCAGCAAATTATGGGGTATCAAGGACCCATTTTTACAGTCGGCCCCCGAACAGCACAAGCCTTAAAAAAACTTAAGTTGGATGTTTTCTACCCGCAAAAAAATTATACGAGTAAGGCCATGTTGGATGAGTTGTTTGAGGAAGGCTTCCCCAAAGGAGTGGGTTTGGTACTGGATGGTGTTCCAAGAGAAACGAAACTCTTATCTCGGTTGCTTGCTAAAGGGTTAGATTTTGAAGTTCGTTCTTGTTATCAGAGGAAGGCTGTTCACTGGAATCATCAGCATGAATTATGTTATCAACAGGGTAGGCCTGATTATGTTGTTTTAACAAGCTACCAAAGTCTTCAATCGTATATTAATTTAGTTAAATCTAAGCCGTCTCTGGATTTTAAATTAATTAAAACAATTGTTGTGAATGAGCAAATGTTGGGTTTAGCTTGTCAGGAGGGTATAGAGGTTGTAAGCTTAGCGGAGGGTCCAGAGGCTGTGAACTTGCTTAAGGAGTTAAAATATGACCAAAGATAATGCTAAGTCATCAACTTATTATGGTTTTTTGCAGGGATTTTTACGAAAAATTTCCTGGGTTGTTCTGTTGGTTGTTTTGCTTTTAAGTTCTTATCAGATAAGAGTTTTTTATCAGTCTTTTAATCAGATGAAGCACGAGACACAACAATTATCTCAACGGTTAAATGACTCGCTTAAGAAGACCTCTGTCACTTTGAATTCATCTCGAAGCTCTAATTTTAACAAACTTTCTTGGATGGCGTTAACCGCTGGGATTGAGTCAATGTCACAAGACAAATTGGAGCAATTAAAAAACTGGATAGAACAGCACCAGGTTCCCTGCCAAGACATGATGATTAAGTATGTGGATGGGCAATTGAACGCTAGACATTTACTGGGTCGTGCCCATAAAGAATTTAATGGTGTTGAGAGTGTTCTTCAGGATATGGAAACAACAACTCTATCGAAAAGAGTTAGCAACCCTACCGAAGAAGCTTCTTTTAAGCTCTTACCAAGATGGGTGGCCGCACTTAAACCTTACATTAGAGTATCTAAAAGAAAACCCCAGAAAAATGAAGTTTGGTTGAACTCAACAGATTTAGTGGCTCTAAAATTAATGTTATCGTTACAGTTTATTGAAGCTAAACAATTTTTGTTTTCTGGAGACCATCAAAACTTTTCTAAAAGTTTACAAAAGATTGAAGGGGCTGTTAGCCAATATTTAGGAAGAAGCGTGGCAGCAGAGCAGTTGCAGAATATTATTGATGAATTATTGACCATAAGTCGACATGGAAAGAGACCAGCTTCACAAGAGTTATTATCTTGCTTGGTTGCAGAGGAGTTTTGATAATGTATTTTATCGTTCTTTTATTTTTGACCATACTTACCTTAATAGGTTTAGGGTATTTTTCACTGGCACATTTAGATGTTGCTATTTTAGTTGGAACGGATGGTTTTAGGTACGATATTAAATTATGGCTATTAGTTTTGATCTCTTTGGCGGTTGTTGCTGCTATTTACGCTATTATTCAGTGTGTTATTGTTTTTTTCAATCTTCCTAATTATATTAGAACAGCTCATAAAAATCATCGCCTAGGTCGTGCAGAAAAACTGCGCAATAGTGCGTTGCAGGAATTAAGCTTGGGTTGTTGGGAAGAAGCTGAATATAGTTTTAATAAGGCCTCCAATTATGTTGATTCGGATTTAGACGGGCTTGTGGCAGCTTCATGTGCTGTACATGCAGGACGTTTTCAACAAGCGAAACAGTATCTCAATCAGATTCAATTGCCTGAGTATGAACGATGGTTTAGAGATGTTTTAGAATTGGATTGTATGGTTTATTTGGATCATTTGGAATCAGCCTTAGATCGTGGTTTGTATATGGTCAAAGAGACGGGAGAACCTGCAACAGTTCGTCGGCTGTTGTTAATTTGCTACAAACTAGATCGATGGGACGCTATGTTGGAGCATTTAAATTTAGCAGTTACTTGGTTTAATCGGCATTTAGATCATGCAGACACCAAGGTCTGGGTACGGTCATTATTAACGACGTTGATAGCTTATCCTGCGGAGTTTAAGCGTACTTATAGGATGTTGAATTTTCATTTACAAAAAGACAGTATGGTTGAATCACTCAATGCTAAGTTTATTGGAAAAACGGTGTCTGTGAAAGCCAAACTTGAGTATATAGAGAATATATCTAAGGGCAAAGTTCAGGCCATTTGGGTTGATAATTATGCTGAAGAAATTATGGATCCTGCTCGAATGCTTAAAGTGGCTTTGGGCTGGCAAGAGAAAGAACCGGGTATGCCAGAAATCCATCGTTTGATAGCTCGTTGTAATCGAGAGCAGGCTGTATGGGAGGCTGCTTTCCAGCATTACCATAAAGCAATTCAGATCAATAAAGATTCGTCGGTAGCTTTGGAGTGCCTAGACATGTTGGTGGAAACACAACAATTTTCTAATATCAATGTGATTCTTTCTGAGTTTAAGAGTTAGGCTGTTCTCGTAAAACCCTTCTTAACACTTTACCAATATTGGTTTTTGGTAAGGCGTTAACCATTTCTATGTCTTTGGGGACTTTGTAGCCAGTTAAGTAGTTGTGACAATGTTCGTCAATACTATCAAGATCGAGTTTGGGTTGAGTGGGCACAATGAAGGCTTTAATGTGTTCATTACCATCTTTATCCTTGACCCCGATTACACCAGCTTCAACGATTTCCTCGTGCAGGCTTAAGATATCTTCAATTTCACTGGGATACACATTAAATCCGGACACGATAATAATATCTTTTTTTCGATCGATCAGTTTAATAGAGCCATTTTTCAATATTTTGGCAATATCCCCTGTCTTAAAATACCCATCCTTTGTAAAAGATTTTTTGGTTTCATCTTCTCTATTCCAGTAACCTTGCATCACTTGTGGGCCTTTGACGCAAAGTTCTCCGATAGCTCCTTCTTCAACCTTTTCTCCTGATTCATCCACAATGATAATGTCTGTATTTGGGACGGGTTTTCCGACATTGGGAGCAAATTCTTTGGTATGCTTGGTTAAGGCAACGACAGGAGAGGTTTCAGATAGGCCATAACCTTGTTGGACGACACAGCCGGTAACTTGATGCCATTTTTTTGCTGTTGATGTCAAGGTTGCCATGCCTCCGGATATGGTGGCTCTTAATGAACTAAAATCAATGTTTTTAAATTCAGGGTGTTGGAGTAATGCATTCATTAATGTATTTAAGATAGGGATTCCTTGTACGGGTCTTTTTTTAAGCAAGTCTATGAGTTTAGGAATGTCTCGAGGGTTGGTTACTAATAAGTTACACCCGCCGTTTCCCAGCGTGATTAATGAGACAGTCAAAGCAAAGATATGATAAAGAGGCAGGGCAGTTAAGATGGTTGATGGTTCCTTATAAAGGTCTTTCGGCATAACAGTTTCTGCTTGATGAATATTGGCTAGTAGGTTTCCGTGAGTTAACATAGCCCCTTTTGATACGCCGGTTGTTCCTCCAGTATATTGTAAAAAGGCAATGTCTTCGACTTTACTATTATGCTCTTGCCATTGGCCTATAGGGGTTTCGAATGAATCCTTTAACCATAGGACTTTAGGTAATTGGTAAGGCGGAACCATGCGTTTGATATATTTTATAACGGCATTAATAAGCAATCTTTTGGGTTGAGGAAAGCAATCACCTATTTGGCTAACAATGATGTTTTTAAGGGCGATGTTAGGGAGTGATTTTTCGAGTGTCAGCGCCATGTTTTCTAGGATGATAATATGTTGAGCCCCTGAATCATTAATCTGATGTGTAAGTTCCCTGGGGGTGTATAAGGGGTTGACATTCACAATGGTAGCACCTTGCATTAATGCAGCTAATGTGACGATAGGTTGTTGAAGAACATTGGGCAGCATGATAGCGACTCGATCACCAGGTTTGACACCTATCTTTGAGAAATAAGCACCAATGTGTCTAGCTTTGTGATAAAACTCATCATAGGTTAAGGTTGTGCCTAGGTTCTCGTAGGCGATATTATGGGGTTTGTTTTTCACACCCTGATGAATGAACTCGACGAGGTTACTGATATTGTTTTTTGATTCCATAATTCATGCTCCTAACTGGGTGTGATAAGTATAGGACATAATATGGGAAATTTCTGAGTTAGATGAAATATTAGGTTGAAGAGTCTTTTTTTGAAGGAGGTGACCAAGGGGTAACAAGTTTTCGGGTTTGAATGGATTGTGCTCCTAGAAGGTCTTCTATTATTGATTTTAATATTATTTTTGATGACTTTAGTTCTTGTTGAGTACGTATCTTACGAGCAATAAGAGCCTGGATGTGTTCTTTAGGAATGCCTTGTTGATTGGCGGGGCAAAGACCCTTGGTGGGGTAATATTGGAAGTGAGAGACATGATCTGCCAGCGATGTTGGAAGGCCATAGCCTAAGGATTGTATCAGGGAAAGTTCAAAATACCTTAAGGAGCATTCATCTTCTTTTTGGGTTAAGGAGTTTAGGCATTTTTCATAGGCTGTGAATACACTTTGATACGGGTCATAAACGGGAATTAGTTTGCAAATGAGTTCATTAAGATAAAGCCCCCAAAGTAGTTGCTTTCCTATAAGAGGGGGTCGCACGGTTTTGATCTCTATACTTATTATTTGTTTTAAGTCGCCTTTGCCTTTCCAGGTACAAATAATGGGTATGTATAGTTGGTATAATGATCTTTTTGTGTTTTTATGAATCCCATGAACAACGGCGTTTAAACGACCGTATTGATAAGTAAATATGTTGATAAGTCCGCTGTGTTCTCGGTAGGGTCGTAAATGCAATACGTACCCACGATCAGTGAAGGTTGATTTCATACAATTTTATAAAGTCTCAAATTCGTTGACGAGTGTAGTTTAATATAGGCAAAAAAGCCTAAGGTTGCGGCAGGAATACCATCGGCCAGTACAGCCCCTAATAAATGGTACTTAGGAATGAGTATATAGCTTAAAATCCCGATGGACAATACACGTAAAAATATGGCTTTGGATAACCATTTTTGATGACCTGAATAAGCAATAATATCCAAGCATTGTCTAAAAAATACATAAATACCAAAGAGGACTGCGGCTAAAATAAGCTCTTTTTGGGCGATAACAAATTGTGGGCCAAACCATAAGAGAAGGTTGTTGCCGAATGCTAGACAACACCCTACAATCAAAATAATACAAAAAATGCGAACAATCTGGCAGCGATTAAGCATCAACTGTAATGTCCTTTCTACCGGTTTTTTCGGGTTATGAGGTGATATTAGGGGCCTTAAGAAAAACTCTATGGGCTCAGTGATAACATAATAGCTGTATGTGATCGTGGATATAGCAGCAAAATAGCCAACAATAACCTCATTAGGGCTGAATATTTCTAAAGAAGCCATGGCAATTGTTTTGGTAGAAATCAGTAAGATGGAGACGAGCCAAGTGGTGCGACTGAAGCTATACCAGTAGCTAGATTCATCTTTAGGCTTAGTTTTAAAAATACGTTTAAGTGGAGAAATGGCCATACTCCATTGAAGAATAACAACTAAAAATAAGGATGTGCCAAAAAGATAAAGGACAATGTTTTCAGTAAGGCTAATGCCTAGCGCTAGGGTTGAAACAGTAATGATATAGTATATAAAGGGCATGGAAAATTCAGTTGGTATCATTGATTTTGCATAATCTTTTCGATATAGGTGGAATAGTTTCCCTAATTTAAAGAGGGCATAGAGGGGGACTAAAAACAGTATTAAATAGCCCGGGTGATCAAGGTTGATTGTTGGCCACTGGGTCAACTCTAAATAGCTAATGACTTGAATAGCGCTAGCCAGAATAAGTGTAATTAAGCTGCCAGCTATGAAGATATCTCTTAGCCAAAGTAAATAGCCATGAGCTTTGTTGGGGCTTTTTTCATTTTTATAGCGTGAGAGAAAGTAGACTAGGTTGTAATCTTGTCCAAATAAAACAATGCTGTTAGCCAGAAAAAGCACCCTAATAGCAAGTTTAAAATTACCAAATGCCCCAGCTCCAATAGAGGTCGCAATGAGGGTATCAACAAAATACTTAATAATATAGCCAATCAAGGTAATGGCTAATACCATTAACATACTGAGAAGGAGTTGACGTTGCTTCATAATGTAACCTTTTGAATATGTAGTCTAAGGTCAATGGCTTTATTCCAAATAGACTGCAACTCTAAACGTGAAGATTGACCAATTTTTTTTATCATTTGTCCTTTGTTGCCAATTAAAATCTTTTTTTGACTGGCTGTTTTTACTTGAATGGCAGCATGGATGTAACATTGGTGAGGTTCTTGGGTTAGTGTTGTTAATTTTACGGTAGTTTGGTAGGGAAGTTCTCGATTAAGATTGAGCAGGATGTGTTTGCGTATAATTTCAGTAATTTGCTGTTCATCCGTGAGTGTCGTGGTGCGTTTGTCATCTGCGGGATAAATGAAAGGAGCCTGTGGAAGGCTTTCTTTTAACGTTTGTAAAAGCGTGTCGGTGTTTTCTTTGGTTCTAGCTGATACGGGAATAATGCTGACAATATTGAGCATCTTTTCCAAGGCGTTTATTTTGGGGAGTAATTGGGAAAATGATTTGATTTGATCAACCTTATTGAAGACGACAATGCAAGGTTTACCTTCTTTGCTTACAAGCTCAGTAATCCGGTCATCTTCATGAGTCCATCGGCGAGCTTCGAACATTAAGATGATAATGTGGGCATCAAAAATGGCTCGATGAGCCTGTTGGTTCATGGATCTGTTTTTATGGTTGTAGATCTTCTTATGCAGCCCTGGGGTATCAATAAATACCATTTGATAAGGAGGTTCTGTTAGAATGCCCTTAATTTGAATTTCTGTTGTTTGTGGTTTTGCTGTAACGATGGAAATGGACTTTTGTAATAATGTGTTCAATAAGGTTGATTTCCCCACGTTTGGACGGCCTATGAGAGCGATGTTGCCGGCGTATTCATGAGTCATGGTTGTTCTCAATGAGATGGAGCATGTTTTCTGCAGCGGATTGTTCCGCATCTTTTTTATTGACACCCTTACCTGTGGTTGTTAATTGGTGTTCATTGATGTTACAACATACGGTAAAGTAGGGAGCGTGATCTGGCCCATCTTGTTGTTGAATTGAGTAGAGGGGTAATTGAAGTTTATTGAGTTGACACCATTCTTGCAGTTTCGATTTATGATCTTTGAGTGCTTTCTCATCGATTGTTTGAAAGGCCTCTTCTATCCATGGCAACACAGTTTTTTGACAGGCTTCTAAGCTCCCATCTTGATAAATTGCGCCAATAATGGCTTCGACTGCATTGGCTAGGCGGTGTTGATCTCTTTGACTTCCTTGTTTTGGTCCAATAACAAGGTGTTCGCGAACGTTAATCTTTTGAGCAATGTTATACAGAGTTTCTCGATTGGCTAATTTAGATCGGGCTTGAGAGAGAAACCCTTCATCTTGGTTGGGGTACTTTGCATAAAGCCAGGTTGTAATGATAAAATTTAATATGGAGTCACCTAAAAATTCTAGCCGCTCATTGTTTTCTTGGCTGCTACTTGAGTGTGTCAGTGCAAGAGATAGTAGTTTGGGGTTGTTGAATTGGTAGTTGATTTTAATCATTATAGTCTTAAGCCAATGCGGTTCCAGTGGATCGTCCAATGGAAAGCATCCCAGTTCATGATAACCATAACAGCCTTCCCAATAAGATCTTTTTCTGGGACAGTTCCCCAGGCTCTTGAATCACCACTGTTATCTCTGTTATCACCCATCATAAAGTAGTGTCCTTCAGGTATTTTTGTGGTGAGATTAGGGTAGTGGTCTTCGTAAGGGTTTAAAAATATGTCATGGTTTTTACCATTGAGTTTTTCAGAAACTCTGATCACTGGCAGGGGGGTTGGTAGGTTATAACGATCAATATCAGTTCCGATAAATTCTTGAGGAACCAGTTTTCCATCAATGAATATCTTTTTATCTTTATAGGTAATGGTTTCTCCAGGCAGTCCGATGACCCGCTTGACAAAAATTTGATAAGGGTCATGGGGGGGTCTAAAAACGACAATATCCCCTCGCTTGGGGTGGCTAACTTTAAGAAGTTTTTTGTGTAAGACGGGCAGACGTAAACCATAGATATATTGATTGACGGCCAAGAAATCTCCGGGCATAACTGTGGGCTCTAAAGACCCAGTAGGAACTCGATAAGGCTGAATAACAAACGAACGAATAATCCAAATAACGAGAACAATCCAAATAAAAGATCTTGCAAAATCAACAATTTCTGTGGGCTCTTGTTGGTGTCTATGTCGGGTTTTTTCTAAAAGGGTACGATCAAGGGTGGCAACAACCAATAAAAATAGTGTAAAGGTTGTTAAAAAGAGTTCAACACCTGCATACGTAATGATAGTTAGACAGGTTGAAAAAACAGTGACTCTATGAATTTGCATCAACCAGTTAGGGTCTTTACGTTCATGGGAACATTTCATAAATCCCCAACAACTTGTCGCAAAAGATGTGGCTGCAACATAAGGTAGAATAATATGTAACATAACTTATCCCGAATATAGTTTAGTTAAGGGTATCATATGAGCCCGGTTAGGCAAAGCCAAATAAGCATTAATCATCCTTCATTTTCAACACGGCTAAAAAGGCATCTTGAGGGATACTAACCCGACCAACCTGCTTCATGCGCTTTTTTCCTGCTTTTTGTTTTTCAAGTAATTTTCTTTTTCTTGAGATGTCTCCACCATAACATTTTGCTGTTACATTTTTGCGCAGTGCGCTAATGGTTTCTCTTGCTATAATTTTAGACCCAATAGCGGCTTGAATGGCAATGGGAAACATTTGTCTTGGGATGAGCTCTTTGAGTTGTTTACATAGTTTACGACCAAAGGGGTACGCTCTGGTTTTATGCACGATATTGGATAAAGCATCAACCTTCTCTCCATTGATCAAGATATCAAGTTTTGAAAGTTCGGCCTGTTCGAACTCGTGAAAGTGATAATCCAGGGATGCATACCCACGGGTAGAGGATTTTAATTTATCGAAAAAATCGAGAATAATCTCATTCATTGGCATTCGATAAGTCAGTGATACTTGTGACCCGGTATAATGCATGGATTGTTGAATGCCTCTTTTTTCGACGCATAAGGTAATCACCTCACCAACATGGTCTTGGGGGGTTAGAATATTGGCTAATGCAATGGGTTCTTTCCATACTTTTATTTGATTGGTAGGGGGGAGCTTGGATGGGCTATCCACATAGGAAACTTCTCCTTTGGTGGATTCTATTTGGTAGATAACGGTCGGTGTGGATGTTAGGATATTAAGGCTGTACTCACGTTCAAGACGTTCTTGAATGATTTCCATATGAAGTAAGCCGAGAAACCCGCAACGAAAACCATGCCCCAATGCTTGTGAGTTTTCAGGTTCAAAAAACAATGAGGAGTCATTGAGTTTTAATTTTTCTAAAGCCTCCCTAAAAGCTTGATAGTCTTCGGAAGACGTGGGAAACATACCTGCATACACTTGAGGGGTGGCCTTATCAAAACCAGGCAAGGATTGTAAACAAGCCTGATGTGTGTGTGTAATGGTATCTCCAACAGGTGCTCCATGGATGTCTTTTATTGCGGCAATGCAAAAGCCAACTTCACCGGTGTTAAGTTGGGGGAGGTTGTTAAGTTTTGGCGAAAATGTGCCAACAGAGTCGACGGTGTAATGCAACCCTGTGGAGAAGATTTTTATTTTATCACCTTTCCTTAAGGTGCCATTCATGATGCGAATTAAAGAAACAACGCCCAGATAGTTATCAAACCAAGAGTCAATAATTAAGGCTTGGAGAGGTTCATCAGGTTGTCCTTCAGGGGGGGGGATTTCTTTGACGAGTTGTTCTAATAAATCTTCAATACCTTGGCCGGTTTTGCCGCTAACCGCTAGAGCTTGTTCGGCTGGAATACCAATGATATTTTCAATTTCATTTTTAACGCGTTCAGGGTTGGCTTGAGGAAGGTCAATTTTATTCAGAACAGGTAGAATCGTTAGGTCTTGGTCAATAGCGGAATAACATACAGCGACGGTTTGAGCTTCAACCCCTTGGGCTGCGTCAACCACTAGCAGGGCACCTTCACAGGCAAAGAGTGACCGGGATACTTCATAAGCAAAATCAACGTGGCCTGGGGTATCAATAAAATTAAGCTGGTATTCTATGCCGTCTTTGGCTTGGTAGTGTAGGGTGACACTTTGGGCTTTAATGGTGATGCCTCGTTCACGTTCAAGATCCATTCCATCCAGGACTTGTTCTTGCATTTCCCGTTCTGATAGCCCGCCACAGTGCTGGATCAGGCGGTCAGAAATCGTGGATTTACCATGGTCAATGTGTGCAATGATTGAAAAGTTTCGAATGTTTTTCATAGGTTCACTTTATCTCGAGGAACTATCATATCAAAAAAATTAATAAATATAAATATTTAATAAAATTAAATAACTATATTTAGGTCAGGTCTGATGCAATGAGTGACGGTATTGATTTTGACATAAACGGTGATAATTAAAAACTGTTAAAAGAAATTTAGCTAAAATTAATGAGGGTTTTACGTTAACTTTTTATGGTTGACCAGGTTATTTGATCCGCTTATTTTGACGATCATGGTGTACAATTTAGTTGCCTCGTTGAGAGTATTACTCAGATTAGCTTACTATGGGATGGGGGCTGTGAAGGTTCAACTAACTCATTAGGTAAATAGATTTTCTAGTTTCATCACTGCAGAAGCATTTTCCACAAGTAAGATAAGGATATCATGGGTTTGATATTGGTCGAGCTCTTCAATCACTAGCGGTTTGTTATCTCGAATAATTCCACATAACTTTATTTCAGAGGGTAGGTAGGGTTTTTCTAGAAAAAAGCAATCAGGAACTAGGCTTACTTCAATGACTTCCATGTTGCCTTTTGCCAAAGCATGGACACTTAAGAAATTGCCTCGATGGATATGAGTAAAAATATCATTGATAACGACTTGATGGGGAACAATGAGTACATCTAAATCATTGTTGGTAAAAATATCCAGATAGTCTAGTCTATTAACCAGAGTGATAACGTTTTTAGCACCTAAATGTTTAGCTTGTAATGAACTTATTAAGTTATCTTCATCATCATGGGTCATGGCACAAAATAGATCGGTGTTTTCAATGTTTTCATTCACCAGTAAATCTTTGTCGGTAGCATCGCCATGTAAAATAGTCAGGTCTGGAAATTGATGAGCGAGCTGAAAGCAGCGCTGACGATTATTTTCAATTAACTTGACCCTAAAGTCAGACGATAGGTTTTTGGCCAACAGGCTTCCATTTTGACCGCCACCCCCAATAATCACACTGTGAGAGGCTAATGCTTGAGGGTAAAAAACCTTTAGCATGGAGTCTAGCTGAGTGTGTTCACAGATAAAATACACCGTGTCATTTTTGTGTAAAACAAAGTCATCTGTGAGGGTTTGTTGGGTGCCTTGTCGAAATAAGGCAATGATGGCAGCAGTTTCCGAAGGAAAATAAGAAATTAATTGTTGGGACATGAGAGAGGAAGCTTCAGATTCTTCTTGTATTTTGACACTAGCAATAACAAGTTGAGGGTTTTGAAACCTTAGGACTTGTTGCGACCCAGGGTGATCAATACATTCACGAATTAAGTTCATGACTAATCGTTCTGTGTTGATAAATATATCAATAGGGAGGTCTTTGTCTCCGAAAAGCTCATTTCTAACGAGGTAATGAGGTGAACTGATACGTGCTATTTTTTTCTTCACTTTGAATAGGGTGTGAGCGATTTGACAAGCTATCATATTAATTTCATCTTTATCACTGACAGCAATAATAATATCTGCATTTTCAGCATTAGCTTCTTTGAGGGTTTCCGGGTATGAGGGTTGACCTAGGACGGTTCGAATGTCGTATTTCTCTTGTAATTTAGTAAGTTTTTGCTTTTGATTGTCAACCACAGTAACGTCATATTGTTCCTGTGATAGTTGACGAGCCAGTGTTGATCCAATCGTGGAGCATCCGAGAATAAGTATGTTCATAAGCTTCCTTTGCTGTTTCTATTATCACACTATATGGGTCTATAATCAATGATTAGGAAGAGTGTCGTTTTTGTTGGAATGTGGGGAAAAAAACTGAAGTTGTCTTTTGGTATAGAGCGTAGTCTTTAGGGCGTTTTTGCAGTGAATTTTTTTCAGAAATTGGAATGGTAATTTTATTCATAATTAAATACAAGGCTAAAGGAGAAGTTAACCCTAACCAACCATGATTGAAAGGTAAAACCAAACAAGCCAAGGCAAACCAAAATAGCCAATCGAAAAAATAGTTAGGGTGCCTAGAATATTTCCAGGGACCTAGTAAACAAAGAGATGTTGTTGTGTTTTGCTGGTGTCGGTAGAGTAAATAGTCAGACCAGGACTCGCCACATAGAGCAAGCAACATGAACCCAAAACAAGCTAAGCTCCAGGGTGAAATCTCTATGAGGTGAGCTAGAAAAAAAGGAGCTGAGAGTGACATCATTAGTACAGCTTGCATTTGGTAATTCCAGAAATAACCATAGAGTTTGCTTTTTTTCCAGTTTGAGCTAATGTTTTGATACCGGGGGTCTTGTTTTTGTGGGGCAACCCTGGTGATGAACAAATAAAGAGCGAGTCTTAGTGACCAAATCCCTAGAGTGCTGTGTAACCAGATAAAGGGAATAGCAGGGACAGTATTCCAAGTGATAACCAGGCCACTTAACCAAATACCAAGCGGCCAGATGACATCGATAATGCAATTAATTCGGTAAATAAAGTAGTGTAGCCAAGCAATCATGGCGAATAAGCTGGTTGCTAACCAGGCTAACAGAAATAGTTTAATGACCATAAATATCAGTGTAGAAAGAGCTTTTATTGTCCTGGCATTTGAATCAAAAATCAAGCAAGTTGTTTGCTATTAATGGCTCCTTTATTCAATTTTTATTGTATCAACGTACCGTTTTTCTATGGTTGTAGCTGAGAGAGTTATTAAAGTATTTCTTGATTTAAGGTCAGTAAATATCATAGAACTGTCTCATGGGCTATCAAACAGATAATCAACTTATACATCAATACGGGTTAATTAATTCTAGTGGTTTTTCTTTTAATTTATTGTTAACAGCGTTATATTGTTAATATTTGAAATAGGTTGTGAAGTTGATGGATAATTTAAAGAAAGTTGAAAGTCATTACAAGTTTGGTGAAAATTGGAAAGATTTTTCAACTCAGATAAATAATGCCCGCATTGAAGCTGCTCAACAAGGGTTGATAAAACTTTTTGGACCAGAGGGGCTATCAGGTAAGACTTTTCTAGATATCGGATGCGGATCAGGACTGTCAACGTTAGCTGCGATTTTGTTAGGAGCCAAGAAAGTGGTAAGCATTGATATTGATGAAGTGTCTGTAGCGACAACGACTCGTTTATTACAACATTACAAGGTATCAAACAAGGCTCATGTTGAAACATTAAGCGTATTTGACATGCATCAACGACCTGACATCATTCAGCAATTTGATGTTGTTTATTCTTGGGGCGTTTTACATCACACAGGAAATTTAGCAGAAGCGATGCAACTAGCTAAGCGTTGTGTCAAGCCAGGAGGGCTTTTAATGTTAGCATTATATAATAAGACCACGATGTGCTCCTTTTGGGCTAAAGAGAAAAAGATTTATGTTGCTTCACCTTTTGTGTTGAAGCGACTTTTTGAATTTATTTTTCAAATTATTCATGCGTTTAGATTATTAATAAAAAGGCGAAATGTTTTTAAATTTTATAAGGGTTATCAAACTAGACGAGGAATGTCTTTTATTCATGATGTTAGAGACTGGTTGGGAGGGTATCCTTATCAATCTATATCAGCACAAGGTTGTGAAAAATGGGCAGAAGAAAATCATATGGATATTATTAACTCATTTGCTTTGCCTCCTAGCTTTGGGTTATTAGGGTCAGGGTGTCATGAGTATGTGTTTAAGGTTAAGGATTAAACCCTAAACACAGGCAGCTTCGCCATGAAGTTAAGAAAAGTGAATCTTAATGTGCGATATTTCCAGACAGGTTTTTTAAGTATCCTCGTATCGTTTTTCTATGATTGTAGTTGAGAGAGTTATTAAAGTATTTCTTGATTTAAGGTAAGCAAATATCATAGAATTGTCGCATGGGCTATCAAACAGATAATCATCTTATATATCAAGGAAAAGAAGAGCTTTTTGCGACTGCAAGGTGCTTAAAGAGATATCATTTCGACATTGTTCATAGGATGATAAGTCACCTAGAAAAGGACCCTCAATGTATCTTAGATTTTGGTGCAGGGATTGGAACGTTGGTCAGCGAATGGCAACAACAGTTGGGCATACAGCCAGAGTGTTTGGAAATTGATCCAAGCTCACAGAAAATTTTATCAGAAAAAAATCTAATTGTGCATCAGTCCTATGCTTCTTTAAAACAAAATTCATATGATATTGTTTATTCATCTAATGTGCTTGAGCACATAGAAGATGATCAAGCGGCATTGAGGGATATTTATAAGCTGATAAAACCGGGCGGACAATTAATGCTTTTTCTTCCTGCATTTATGTGTATTTATAATAACCTAGATCGGCATGTTGGTCATTTTAGAAGGTATCAACAACACGACTTAAAGAAAAAGGTTGAATTGGCGGGCTTTAAAGTGACACAAGCCCATTATTGTGACTCATTAGGTTTTTTTGTTTGGGGACTTCTAAAGTTTTTGGGCTCTTCGTCGAAATCTCATTCATCCAATGACCGTTCCCTTAAATTTTATGATGCTGTTCTTTACCGAATCAGCACTCTTATGGATCAATTAGGGTGTAAATATCTTTTTGGTAAGAATATTTTTCTAACGGCTACCAAGTTATAAAATTGTTCATGTTGTAAAGCCCTTGTTTGTCAAGGGGAGCCTTGATATGGGGTTTGTTGATCACTTTACGTTTTAGGTTCTTTAGTGATAATATTAACGCATTAAGGACAAGGTGGGTAGGTTGTGTTTTCAAAAGAGCTGGTGATAAGGGCTAAAAATAGTATAGCTAGAGTTAACGGGACCTTTTTGTTAGTCTCTATAGGGCTTTTGGTAGGGTTCATAGCAGGCCCTCGAATGTTTCCAGATTCATCAGGTTATATCGCTTTTGATCAGAGTAGAACGATTCTATACCCTATTGTTATTGCTTCTTTTCGGGGGTTGTTTGGGTCGTATGGACTCAATGTTTTAGCAGTTGTTCAGTTGATTGCTGTTTTGTTAGCTACCCAACGTCTTTCTCAATGGGTTATAAGTGTTTTTAATTTACCCAAACGATATGTGTTATGGGTATTTCTCTTTGGAATGATTCCTTGGGTCATGGGTAAGGAGTTAAGGTTTGCCACATCCATTTTGACTGAGCCTTTAACCTATGCTCTTTATGTTCCTTTTATGATTAGTTTGTTTCAGTCTTCAAAAAAACATTCGCACCTTACTCTGGGCTTAAGTGTTATTTTAATGATGTTGATGTTGTTGATTCGCCCTCAGATGCTCTTCGTTTTGGCAGGATTTATTGTTTGGGCGTTGTATGTTTATTTTTATAAAAAGGATAGAAAGAAAGCTGTATTAGGGGTGTTAATTTCATTTATTTGTGCGGGTATGGCATTACAAATAAATGATTTAGCATATCAATATGTCTTTAATAAAGGCAGGGCGTTAGATAAGTCTTTTTCATATGCTATTGCGTTGACGCCATTGGTTTATATGGCTGAACAAAAGACAATAGATCATATCGAAAACACCAAGGTTCGAAAATCACTCATTGAATTAAATAGGTTGCTGAAAAAGAAGTGTTTATTTGTAAGTAGTCGTTTTGATGATGCTTGTGGCCCTATTGCCCAGAAAGATCATTTTCGTTGGAGTTACGACCGTATTTTTTATGGAACTTATGCGTCTGTTTTTGCAAAGTACAATCTTGACTATAAGACTATATATATGACATTGCTGCCAATTGTTTTAAAGTATCAACTTGGCGATGTTTTTCAACATATTCAGAGAAGTCTTATCTATGTGGGTATGCATGGGTTTTATTTTTCATGTGTTTTGTTTTTCCTTTTCATTGCAGTGGTAAGGTTTTTTTACAAGCATGAGCATGAGGTTGCAAGGTGGTCATTGTTTCTTGCCTTGCTTTACATTGCTAACCTTATTTTTATCAGTTTATGCACATTTCATTTTTATCGTTATATGTTTTATACAGAAATACCTATAACGATGACTGCCTTTGGGTTTTATTTAGTTTGGTTAAAAGGTAAGGAAGAAGAGGAGATGTCCAGTCAAGTGGTGAGTGTTATGGGTATGAATCGTTCTTGATTGAATGGGTTATGAGGGTTCATGGAGTGTTTTTTCTTTGTCATGCTGTTTTCTTGGAATGTTTAAGTAGCATAAGTTTTTATGTTGAAGTGATAAACTGGTAATATTTTGTAAAATTAGACCAATAGAAAAGAAAATGAAAGCTACAATCATGAGCAGGCCTGATAAAATGGCGGTAGGGAGTCTTTCAACCAAGCCTGTTTCAATGTATTTAGATAAGATAGGCATAAAAAATGTAAAAGAAAACAGGGTTGATAGTATAGCTAGGCTATTAAATAATACGTTGGGTTTATTGTTCTTTAGCAGAGAAAAAATAGTTGATAGTATTAAAAACCCATCTTTAATTGTGCTAAGTTTACTGTATGAGCCTTCTGGTCGATTGAAATAGTTGGTAGGTATTTCTGTTGTGGATAAGTTAAGCTGTAATGAATGAACACTTAATTCAGTTTCAATATCAAAGCCATTGGTTAGCGAAGGAAAACTGGAAATAAACCGATGACTAAAGGCTCTATAACCTGTGAAAATATCGGTAAATGTTTTACCAAAGATGAAGCTAACTGTATGATTGAATAAACGATTGCCAAAAGAATGTCCAAAACGATAGGCTTTAGTATTGACCGCTTTTCTTGAGCCACAAACCATGTCTAGGTTTTCCGAAATAAGTTTTTGAATAAGCAGATGGATGGCTTTGGGATCATAGGTGTTATCACCATCAACCATAACAGTGATGTCTGATTGAACGTATCTGAATAATCTTCGAACAGCATGACCTTTACCTTGTCTTTTTTCAAAGAGAACGATAGCGCCGTTGTTTTTTGCAACTTTAGCTGTGTTATCGTCAGAGTTATTATCGCATATTATGATGGTTGAATGAGGTAATTCATGTCTGAAGCTTTGAATAACTTGTTGAATGGTGGTTTCTTCATTATAGCAAGGAATGATGATAGAGACTGTAGGTGACATGATGTGACTCTCTTAGTGATACGATCTGTTAAATACTAAGAGATCTTGATGGGGGATGCAATGTTTTAGTGAGTTTCTGTGCTATATTAAGAGAACCAGTAGTTTAGATAATAAGCAGGGTTTCAAGATAAGTTTCAAGGGTAAATTATTTTCTCCAGGTATGGGTTATTTATTATCGTTAGTTCTTCTTCGTAGTTTCTTGTGAGGGTATTATTGACTCTTAATTCTGGGTGTTTTGTGGTCTATTATTAGGTCGTTTCAGTGGGTTTTGATAAAATATATTTGTAAGCATTAAAATTAATAAACATGGTCAATAGGGTGGCGGGGGCAAGGGCCAAAATAGGGTGTGTATAACACAGGCTTGATAAGCCAACTAGCGCGGAGTAAATGCCATAGTTGATAGAAGCTGTTATGATAGTTGAGCTAGAATACATAATAAATTCACGGATAGATTTTGGATTTTTACTTTTAAATGTGTAGGTTCGATTATGATGCCAAGTAAACAATAGTGATGTTATGATGGCAGGTATTCTGGCGAGCCATGGGTTTAGCTTGAAGTAGTAAACATTGAATTGAGTAATGCTGCAATCTATGATAAATGCACTACTTCCTATGATAAGAAAGAATAGTTTTTGTCTTAAGGCTTCATTGATCATGGGTGACTCTCAAGACAACGTTTTCCAATAAAGTTCATCATGTGTTTTTTGCGAGGTGAGATCATAGGTTGACTGGATTTTTCATGGATACTCATGACAGAAAGACTTAGAGGATTGAGAAAAGTGTCTTGACTAAAGCACATGTTAGTATGATAAGTCTCTGGGTGAGATAACACCAGGTTTATTGAACGCTCTCTTTGACCGTTGAGTTTATTCGGGTAGTTTACAATGTTAATCAATTTGTACATAGAAAATATATTCATAGACTCAAGGTTAATTTAACACAGGAGCTATGGTATCCTATGGATTTATTTTTATCGACTTTTAATCTATTCTATTTTAGGATGTGTATTGTTTTGGTAGATTCTGATGATGCTGTTTATTAGAGGCCGCATATTGAGCAGAATTTTGGTTTAACATTGCCCTGAATGTTTTTGATCAATTGAAGTCATTTCAATGTTTAATTTCAAAAGAAAGGGCTAAAAGCTGGGTGATAGGTATGCAAGGTTTATTGATTACTGTTTACAAGGGTGTAGGCTGGACTAATGCTGCTATCTATTCGATTGATAGTAAGGTTTTTTAGTGTTGGTCGTTGCCTATACATCTTGGATCAGATCTAACCAAAGCATTTTAGTTTTATTTATGTTTTGTGCAGCATTGATGATTGTGTTTGTTGACCCTATCTTATTTCCTGATAGCGCTTCTTATCTTAGTTTTAATCCAGCTAGATCCTTTGGTTACCCTTGGGTTGTTAATGTTTTCAAGTTTTTGTTTGGGGGCTACTATTTAAATCTACTGATAGGTTTTCAGGTGTTTTGTATTTTGAGCGTTTCATATTGGTTGGCTCAAGAGATACGAAAAATAACCGGTGCTGATCAATCTTTGCAGTGGATCATTTTCCTTTTAGCACTTTATCCGTGGGGCTTTAGTGCCTCTTTAAAATGGGGGGTGGCTGTTTTAACTGAACCGTTGACATTCTGTTTAGCCATACCCATTTTTATCCTGTTTTTACGTTTAATAAAACATTATTCGCATGACACCTGCGCTTGTTTATTATGTTTTTTTGGGCTGTCTTTGGCTTTTAGGTCTCAGATGATATTTATTGAGGGACCTATCCTGTTATTGAGCTTTTATCTAATGAAATTTAGCCGTTTTCGAGAGGGGGCTATACTTCTTTTTTCTAGTTTTATGGTCATTGTTACAGTGTTGTTAATCAACACACTGAATATCTTATGGCATGGAGAGAAACCTGAACAGGTTTTTGCGCTTAGTCATTCCTTGATTTCTGCTGTATATATTATGGATAGTGAGACTCTTGATAAGGTAGAGTCGGAGCAAACAAAAGAAATTCTTAAGCCCATCTATAAAAAACTATCCGGGCGTTGTTTAAATTTGGAATCATTTGATAATGATGATTGTGGACCCATAGATAAGACACATTTTTTATTTTCTTTTGATAAGATTTATTATGAGGTAATGCAGCCTTCAATTGCGCAGTATGTTAAAGATCATCAAGAATTTAAGGGTGAAAGTATTTATAAGCTTCTTTTCACTTCCCTTCTAACGCAAGAAGTGGTTTATCAGCCCATAAGGTTCTTTGGACACTATCTTAAAACGATGATTACGTTTGGTCTGTATGGGAAGTATGGCCTTTTAGGCTTTTTAGTTTTGTGTTGTGTTACTGTAATAAGGTGGTTTTATACCAGGGATAGGCAATCGGAATGGTTGGCTGTTTGTCTTTTATTTCATATGAGTAATGTCGTTTTTGTTGTTTTGTTTGAGCCTCATCACTTTAGATATATCTTTTATACCGAGGTTCCTATTGTTGTAACCTTATTGACATTTACCCTTCAGGGGTTGTATTGCATGCGATCAAATAAGATAAGCACGAAAGCTTTAGGTTTAAAAAAGGGTGCAATAATATGATGGAAAAAAGCAATTTATTCCAGGGGGATCGTTCTCGTTGGGGAATGTATATAGTGTTTGCTTTAGTGGCTGGAGTAGTCTCTATAATACAATCACCCATCATGTTTCCTGATTCTGGTACATACCTTTCTGCATCGCCTATAAGAACATTGGCTTACCCCATGACATTAAAATTGTTTAATCTTGTTTTGGGTTCGTATGGTTTAAAAACTTTGCTTGCGTTTCAATTGTTTTTTGTGATGAGCGTATCAAGGGTATTGGTTAATTGTATTGCAGATGTTTTTGATCTTAATGGGTATGTTAAATTAATGCTGTTTTTTATTAGCTTGTATCCTTGGCTTTTAGTAGGCGATTTAAGGTTTGCTATGGTGGTGTTAACTGAGCCATTAACGTATGTTTTCGCGGTATCGGTTATTATTGGGATAACAAAATTATCTGAAAATTATTCATTTAACTCTTTAATCCTGTGTGGAATATGGTTTTTATTGGCGATGCTGTTAAGGTCACAAATGACTTTTATGTGGGGTGGTTTTATGGCTTTAGCTATGTATTATGCGTGGTATCATAAGGCTTATAAAAATGCATTCTTGGTCGTTTTGGTGGCGTCATCAATGGTGGTTTTATCCTTGGGCATTAATAGTGTTTATCAAGTTAAAATGTTTGGAAAAACGGATAGTTCTTTTGCGTATAGTCAAGCACTTGTGCCTGCCTTATATATCTTAAATCAAGACACGATTAGTCAGGTTGAGTCTGAGGATTCACGTAACATTTTAACTTCTATTTATGCGGCAATGAAAACGCGGTGTTTATTGAAAAGCAGTCTGGATGATGCTGGCTGTGGTGCTTTAGGAAAGGAGCATTATATGCAATCGTACACCAGAATCTACTATAAGGTTATGAGTCCGATTGTCATGGCTTATACAAAGTCTCAAGGCCTCTCATCAATGGCCACAGCATATCAGGACCTTGCGTATTCTTTGTTCGTTATAAAACTAACCAAAGAACCCTTTTCTCTTTTAAAACAGTATGTCCATAGCATGGTTGTTTTTGGTTTACATGGCAGGCATCTTACCCTTGCTTTTGGCGTGCTTTTAATGATGTCTATGGCCAGGTTAAGATATCAGAATGACTCAACATCAACAATGTTGGCTTTGTTTTTGATCTTTCATCTTTGTAATCTTGTTTTGGTTAGTTTTTTCGAGGCGAATCTCTTTCGGTATATGTTTTATACTGAAGTTCCCCTGATGGTTATGATGTTTGCCTTTTTATCACAATATTTGATGAAGGTGTCTCAACGTTAAACATTAACATACCATGATAGGGGTTTGTGTGGGTTCAACCTTCTATGTATTATGCTTTTGGGTATTCTATTTTGGAGATGTTTTCACGTTGGTTCCGTTATGATACCACGGAGTTTTTATATTTTCAGTTGTAGCTAAGATAATCTACCCGTTGATAACCCTCATCGCTTGTGCTTTTTTTTAACTATATGAGCTCCAATGGATGGACTCCGAAATCAGAACCGGTATTCAAGTCATCATATTTATCGTCTGATATGGGTCTATTATTCTTAGCATATTTTATTTCTGTATCAAATCCTAAGAGGTTGATAGCACTTAAAGCCGCGTTACCAAAGCCTGCAATAAATATGCCTTCTAATAATGACTTTTCTAATGAGCCGGCTATCGTGGGTGTATATTCCTCAAACCTATCATATTCGCTTTTATAAAACGAGAAAGTAAAAGCAATGACGTTATTATAGTAGTGAGCAACCCAACTAGGAATAATATTGCCCCTTTCAGCAATATTGCTGATGGATAATACTAAGAAAGTTCCGCTGTACTGTAGAAAACATATGATACTAGCTGTAAGAAAACTAGTTGCTTTTTGTATGGCTTTGAAAGCACCATTATATCGATGGGCGTATGCAAATAACAGGCTTGAGGCAAAGGATAAAGTAACCGCTAAGTAGGTGTCTATAGAGTTATCTTCATTGACACAGTTTTTGATTAAAAATAAGCGGAATATAGCTTCTTCCCAATAGGTTTGGAACATCAGTGTTAGATAGAGTGGCATCGTGACTTGAGGTATTGCTGCAAGGGCCACGTAAATCATGGATAGCACGCCTGAAGCATACAAAAGAGCAAGAATGGGAATAGAATAAGCGATAAACTGTAAGGCTACTTTATCCAGTTGATTGGGGAGCGGCGTTTTGATGCAGAAAAGGTTGGTCAGGTTGATGTTTCCATTATGAAAATTGTAGGCCGCAATAGTAGGCAAGATACATGAAAGACCAAGAAGGATGAAAGATGTAATTAAGGGACTTTCGGTGAGAATATAGGTTGCAATTATAAGGAAATTTAGTGGAAGAAAACTACCCATTAAGACACATAGCACGATTTCTTCGAAAGAGTAATGTTCTTTGTTGGAAATAAGCTGCCAGAACATAAGCACAGATGTGGTGAGAGCAAACCCTGTAGGTAATGCAAAACTAAGAATGAAAAGCAATACGGTGGTGGTTTTCAACATAGAGTGAGTGATAAAGTTCTTATTGCTCCATAGCTTGCTCCATAGCTTGAGAAAATATTTGGCCGGATAAATTATGGTTTGTGTTATAGAATCCTTGGGGTCAAAAGCCAACCCCAAAAATACCACAGTATGCACTACGATACTAATCAAGGTAGCCAATGGAGGAATAGAAAGTGCTAGTGTCCAAAAAATAGTCAGAAGGAAAGTGTTACAATATATTAATAAAATAATACCAGAAGAGAGGAGTAATGTTTCCGCTATTCTATCAACATCAACTGATTTTTTATTCAAGATTAATCCAAGCATGTGTTTATCCTTTTAGTTAACTTATACGGTTAGTTTAATCACCGCATAATGCTAATGTCAACGCTTAAAAATGATAAAATTTGGGAATTTCTCTATGTTTTTGATAAAGCTTGTTTTGTTTTTATCTGGAAAAAAGATTGTAAGGATGAGTATTGCTAGCTCATGTGCCTAGGACTATAAGAAACTCTATGGGTATTTTCATCGCTCCTTTTTCTTGTGACAGATTAACACAAAATATGAAGATAGTTGGCTAGAAAAAAACCTACTACATATTACATGAAGCCCAATGTCCGCACGTCTAATGTGGCAATGAATAATCCTCTTTGGTGGGTTTCTTGATATTGTCAGCACAGCACTCAGTGGTTATAATTGCCGTTGTGGATACCGCGAAGGCTGGTAATAGCTTAGCTAAGTAGATAGCTTTTGTAGGGGTAGGTAGTGCAGCCAGGGCTAAATTACTTAGGCTTGTGTACCAAGGCGTTTTTCCCGTTTTAATAGATTGATATTTATTTTGCATAAATGAAAGTGGTGTAGGGTGCCAAAAGAAGTTCAACAGCTTGCCATGCCATGTGTTCGCCTGTTGAGACTGATTCCATGACTCAAATAGTAAACCAGCAAGCATGAGCTGACTAATGAGGAAAATACTATCAGAGATTGGGTTGAGTATAAGAAAGCACGACATCATCATGGATAATAAGCAGGCTGCTTTGTGAAGTATAGGCATGCTTAGAATCTCTTTAACTAGGTTGATGTGCTCTTTAACAACAAACCAGATAGGTGTAATGATTAAAGCCTCAACAAAAGCTGGTATTATCCCAGCTTTTTCTTTGATGGATTGCCAATGAGTTGTCTTTGTTGCAAAGACAACTTTGTTTTCTTTAGGAGCAATGGCTTGGTGAGATAACAGGGCTAGTGTTGGTACAAGTTCTTGTGCTGTGATACTAATTTTTGTTAATTTATCAACATCTTGATAAAGTTCATTCAAAGCATTACTTATAGCGGTCTTTTTATTTTTTTCTGCTTCCGCCTCTAATTTTCCAATGTTTAGACAGATTGTAGAGTATTCATCTTGAGTTAGTGGTAATGGCCTTTGTTTATCAGCTAGTCGTCGTAAATTCATTTTCTCAATAGCTTTGTGATTAACTACTTTGTTTTTCATCAAATTCAACTCTTGTGAAGGAATAAGAAGCTGTTCAATTTCTTGACTTTCGACAGTGAGGGTTTTGTTGAATAGTTTCTTGATGATATCCTTTGGGTAGAAGCAAATGAATTCTAAAATATATTTTATGAAATCAGCGCTATGTTTTGTTCCACATAAATAGGCTATTGAGAGTTGTTCTATTTCCTCGGGTGTTATCTTATTGTTATTAAGCTTAAGTTGTTCTGTTAGCATGTCAACAATGTCATTTTTGTCTCGTATGAGTTCTTCCTCATTCAAGGTTCTTTCCTCCTTGTTTTGTTCTGTTTTGTTAAGGGCTTTAAGAATATCATCACTTTCAGGCCAGGTTTCTCGAATGACTTCTTTTAGATTTTCTATTGGGGTTGCTTCTTGGTAAGAGAATGATAAACCGCTGTATATATTAAGTTGTTGTAAGGCTTGGGTGTTTAGAGTGTTTTGGAGTTCACTTGCCTTCATAATACCTAGCTCTTGTCCAAGTGCAATATCTTTAAGTGTTTCATAATGTATGTCATTGTCTTCGGATGTTGCTATACTCGAAACTAACATAGCTATAAGACTCGCTGCTGAGTAGAAAGCGACGCCATCACCTAATGTGCTAGCGCATGATAAAAACTTGTTTTCTTGATCCGAGTTTAGCTGCTGATGATCTTCGACGATGATTTTATAACTTTTGATTATTGTTTGGATTTTGTCACTTATGTGAATCCCTTCGAGACTAATTTTAACTAACCCTGTGGTTGAGGCATAACTCGCTATGAGTGGTATCAGTTCTTTATAAAGGGGTTGTTCCATCAACTTACTCAACCCTCTGTACCCCTGTCTGTACCCCTGCCTTAATATGCTTGAAAGTAGCTCTCTTACCAAACTGTTTGCAGTGATTTGTTGAAAAAAAGTTCTTCGGTGAAGGAAGAGTGCACTTTCTATTTTTCCTCTGGCGCTTCTACCTTCTTGGTCTCTTAATATGGTATTTATTCCATTGTGAGCTCTTGGTATACACCAATGTAGTTCTCTTAAAATTGAACGAGTTGCTATATAAAAATCTCTTTCTCTTTTCTTTTCAGTTATGTTGCTATTATCATATTGTCCAAGGACCCTTCTTAATACGATAGCAACTTTTTGTTTAAAGACCTCTGTGTTTGTTTCACTTGTTGCTCTGATCTTCTGTTCAATCTCCTGGATGAATAATTCGGCGGCGTTAGGGTCATCTAAGTCAATCAACTCTTTATTTCTGTTTTTAACATCGCTCTTTAAATGCTTATAGAAGCCGTCTTTATATTCTTGATTATTATCAACCAGTTGTTTAAAACGATCAATGGTTGTCATCAATAGTTCTTTTGGAAAATCAGAAGTTTCTTGGTATTCAGGGTTTTCATAACCATCATTGATTATTTTTCCAGACATATTTGGGACATCTATTTCTAAGATATCGTGTGGTATTGCAGTTGACACATCAAGGTTGGTAGGGAAAGAATTGGTTGATTTTGTAAAGGTTGAAACTCTAGACATTACATACGTATACAGGGTTTTAATAAACAGATAAAAGCCATATGTATAGGGGCCTGATAGCCTTTCTTTGGCTTGTTTTAAACGGTTTATAACCACTGATTTGAAGCTTCCAGCTTTTTGTTTGAGGAGTTCTCTTGTGGGTACAAGTCCTACGGATACAAGGCCTAAAATAATGGGCGGTAGAAAGCTCAAAGAAACAAGTTGATACACGGGTAATATTGGGTTCATTATGAAATAAGCCCACGGTGCTGCCATAGAGGTGAAAAACAACAGGGCCTTAGTTTTATTAGACCAAACAATTTGTAGTGAGTTAGTAAGTGTTTTTTCACCTAATATTAAAATCAAGGTTACTTCTTTGATGACCGTCAATAAGTTTGCAATGTTTGATAGAGCGAAATCACATATCGACCAGATAGCTAATTCCAGCTGGACCAAAACGTAAGTTATCTGATTCAGCACGTTGGCTAAAAAATCCGATTTGTTTGAAATAAATGTCCGGGTTTTACTAAAAGGGTACAAGAGTATATTTCGGCAATTTGCTAATACCTCGATAATGGGGGTTTGTCCATCAATGGCACTGTAAATTTGCTCATTAAGTTGTCCCAGGTCTGCAGGATTTTGAAATAAATCACTGATGTCGCTATATCGATCCGAGACTTTTTCGAAAAGATCTAAAATAATCATGAATTCAATGTATAGTCTAATAGGACCTAGAGCGGAATTTAAAAATTTCATTAAATTATTTGAATTTTCGAATAATATTTTTATTTTTCCGACGGTTTTTGTTAAAAATGTTTTGAGGACTTGAAGGGAATTAATCAAGTTTACCGCCAATTCAATTTTATTTGAAGCATAGGTTACATAGAGTAATTGTGATGCAGTCCATAGGTTAAAAAAGATGTTCTCTTTATAATTATTTGATATCAATCGACAATGATTTAGCAGTGTTACTATGTTTGCAAAGAGTAGACACCACAAAGGCAGTGTCATGGGGTTGAAAAGACTATAAAGAGCTGTTATCACCACGAGAGGTATAAAAGCAAACATAAATAAGTTTTCTTTAATATAAGTCGATGCTTGTTGGATTTTTTCAGGAACCTTGCTATGAATTTTACTTTTAAAATAGACATCAGCTCGATTGATATATTGCATTGTTTGTGGAAACTTAAATAGGCTAGTGATGGGAAAGAAGATAATACTTGTAGAGAGTACGTCAATAATATTGAGGGATTGGTCTTTTGAAGATAGCTGCAGGAGTGCCGGGAAAAACGTTAATGCTATTGCGGCTAACCAGCTAATTTGAAATGAGAAAATAATAGGTATGGTTAGGCGGGCATGATAGAGCATAAATATCCGAAATGAATACATCAAGGATTCATGTTGATCTGTTCCGCCTTGTGTAAAATCTGCACCTAAAGAATTTGCGTTTTGCATGACGAATGGAAGTACTAGGGCATTTATCGAGTCTGAAATGAGTCTAAGCATTTGAATCTCTTTTTTAGTTATATCAAGGGGATTATTAAACATTTTGATGTAAGATGTCAACAGGTCTTTAACAAAAAAACCATAGGTGACAGTAATAGGAGGGATAGGTTTTTTATACATTCTGTTTGGCTAGGCTTTTATGTGGCTGTTTAATAGGTTTTTTTCGTTATTAGTTGTTCTATGGTGTCATAATTGCCATCCTCTAGTTTTTTCCCTTCAATGGTTTTTGTGCTTCTATTAAAAGTAATGTTGGTGTGGACAAATAATGCAGTTGTCTCAGTGGGGTTGTGTTGATAGCGTAGAAGCATAGATTGAGTGGCTTTGTGGGAATCAAGTTGGAGTAAGGTGGTGAAGGCTTGTTTTACAATATCTGCACACTGTCCCGGAGATGATACCCATGTTTCCAGTTTGCTGATAAAATAATCAAACCATGATGGAGTAAGGTATTTGAGGTTTTCGGTCATGTTGCTCATCCAGGTTTTTTTCCAAGAACGTGGAAGGTTGAAAGAGCTACTAAAATATAGGGTTATGGGTTTGTTCAATAGGGTTATGTTCTTCGAGCGAGTTTTGACATTATGATGACGCCCCTCAAATTGATCTATGACACCACTGCTTTTTTCAAAAGTATGTGTTAATAGGTAGAACCTCAGTGTGTAAGGGTTTTCTAAGTATAATGATTCAGTGAGTGGAGGTAAGTTCTCATCAATGCATACTTTAAGCTGTTTGCGAAAATGGGGGTAATCATCAGAGGGTATTTGCCAGTAATACTCAATAAGTTGACAATAGTTATCGCATTCTTGGTGGGTTAATGCATGCAGTTCTATAGCATCGGTATCAACGATAGTTCGAAGTAAAATATTTAAATTATATAATAGGATGTCTAGCTTATCATTAGGATCAAGGGGCAGAGTATCTTGAGTTAGGATTTGAGTAAACTTATAAATGAGTGTTAAGGAAACTTCAGATCGACATGCCTTAAATGAATTGACATCATAACACAAGAGAGCTTGCTTGATCATCTCCGTAAGTAGCTCATGTTGTTCATTCATCTGATCTAAAACCCACTTGATTCTTTTTGAGGATAAAAAATACAGTGTGTTTTTTGCCATGGGGTTGTAAGGAGGGATTAATAGGTGAATGTTGTCATAGCAGTCAATGGCTTGAGTGATTTCCTCCTGGCTCATGGTGGAATCCTTAAGGGGTATTTGAGTTGATAAAGACGTTAATTGACGAGCGTAATCAACCCAGTGATGCAGATCACCTTTTTTTGTGCATAGCTCCATCTCTGTAGAAATGATTTGTGATAGGTAGGGCTGAATGTCATGAATGTCTTTAAAGCGTTTATCAAGATCATTGAGTTCCTTGGTGTTAGCAGAGTTTTGTTTTAAGACCTGTAACTGATTAACCGCATGAATCATTTTCAAAGTTGTTTTACAGTAATAAGCCACAATGGTTTCGGGGGAGAGTTCAGCAATCCAATACTGATAATTGAGAGGAGTTAGCAGGGTGTATAGATTCTTGACGAGGTCTTTTTGATCAAAAAACAGGGCTAATGCATCACGATTTTTTTCTTTTAATGACCGAGAGAGATTATAGTTACTCATGGATTGTTTGATGGTGCTAATAAGTCTTTGTTGCCATATAGGTTCATTTTTTTCAAAATATTTTTTTGGCAGCAGTTCTCTAAGTTGCTGATGTATAATATTGTTGCCCTCTTCTTCTAGGGAGGAATTGAAGAGATTTTGAAAAATATTTTTCCACAGTTGTTGGTAATACTCATCGGCATAGCGAGTTATTAATTTGGGGTTATACAATTTGATGTTGGCGATTAAGGCACAGACTTTGACATTGTATTCATGGTAATTAGTATCATCAAATAAAGTGATATTAATGGCATTAAAGGCATGTTTAAGTGTTTGATAATCATATAAGCCAAATTCAATTAAATAGTTTACGAGTGAATGGAGAAGATAGTTTTTATCTTCATTATTCTGAAAGTTATAGGTGTTTTTTGTATAATCCAAGGTGAGTAGATGAATGGCTTGTAGGATGATTTTTTTACAATCACTTTTTACTTCTTCTCTTAATGACAGCATCAGAATTGCCTTTTGATAACTTTCAAAAAACCTATTATATTCGATATTATCGCAATCAAAGAAGCCCATGAGAAGCCAGGGTAATAATTCTTCGTGGGTATGATTATGGTCAAGTACCAAGGCCAATGCATAGATGGAATAGGTGTTTTGGTTATTAACACGCAGGTCTGTTTCTAAGGTTGTTTTAGAGGACGTCGGGTACCCGCTTTCAGGAAATAAAATGTGACGCAAGTGGCGGAGAGATTTAGCTGAAGATAGTGTGTCCTTGACGGATTTAAGCCATTGATCTATTGGTTTTTTAACCAGGTTTGTTTGTGTTTTCAAGAAATCTTCTTGTAAATACCAGGAAGGAGCGCCCTGACAGGGTTCAATAAAATGTTCAATATGAGCGGGTACAAAAACTGGAAGAAAAGTGTTCATTGGAGTACATGAGTCTCGTACCGAAATGCCGTATTCGTAGCATAGTTGATCGCGGTATGTTTTTAAGAATGTTGTGTTTTGAGGTAATTGCTCCATCAATGAATTGATTTTTTTTACCACATCTAATGGGTTTTGATTGGGTAAATTATCGATAATCATTTTTAAAAATTTTACAGACTTGACTTCATTGGGTTGTAGCATGTGAGTGACCATAGGGACAAAGAGCTCTATGAATGGTTCGGTTGTTAATACTTGAAGAAGGTGTTGAATGTGATAAGAATTAGATAATTCAGTATCAACAAAGTTGAGCGCCATGATATAGGTTTTGATTTGAGAGTCAAACAGAGACACGGTATGATCTTGGGAATTGATAATAACAAGGTTAGCTTTGCTGGCAACATCTAGATACTGATGGAGAGGGCTTTTTTCTCTCATCTTTGGGGTAGTCGGAATTCCAGGAATAGTTTCATACAGTTCTTGGATAGAAACCCACGTTAGGCATTGCTGATAGCTGATATGAGATATTTTTTTCAGCATTTTTATAATGTCTAGAGTTATATCAACATGCTTCACCGGATTCATTTCAGTGGTTATTTTTTGAATGTAAGACAAAAATAATTCAGGGGAGGTGAGCGTGTGTGTGGTGTTTTCTTCTATGGTTTTGATGAGCATCATCATACCATAGGGTCTTTTTAAGAAAGGCGAGTTAATTTTAAAATATTGAGTAAAGTAATGATGGCTTCTTTTAGGTAGACCAGAGTTTAATATCCAGTTTACTTGTTGTTGTTTGGTTAAGGGTAATATACGGATACTGTGTGTTTCCGATGGAATAGGGTGTATGTTTGTGAGGATGGTATTGAACTGTTTTTGACAAAACTTTAGCCACTTTTGAATAGGGGGCTCTAAGGAACAACTGCTTAAATTATCCAAGAAAAACACGAAACGTTGTTGAGAGGATAAAAAATTCTTGACTCGAATAACGAGGAGGGGTGAAGGTTCTTTTGATTGGGTTAACATGGCGGTAAATGCTCGCCAGGTTAGATCCATTAAGGAGTCTTCTGAAGGGTTTTTGGTTAGGGGGTTATGAACCTCAGCTGGAAGGTAAGTCATGTCGAGGCAGATAGGGTGATAGTTTATTTTACTTAAGCATTCGAGTAAGTATTTAGCTAAGGTGGTTTTGCCCGTGTAAGGAGGGCCATAAATAAGTAGATTAATACGTTCACCCCGATGAAGTTGTTGCTTTATTTCATTGAACACAGATGGAGGTGAGGCAGATTTATGAAGAGGGGTTTGGCAGTGAGGAATTTTACCATTTAGGGCAGATTTATCTTCTTCTCTAAAACTATGTTTTGGAAATAACTCGGATTCTTGCGATGAAATAGGGGTGATTTGTGGTGGGTGTTTTATTAAATCAGCTAAGTGTTTTTGAAACCTCGCATCTAAATCTTTAGAGATATGAGAATAATTCAACTCTGTTGCGGCAATACCTGCTGCATAAACGCAATTGCCGACTTTTTGTCTATCGTAGGAAATCAGGGGATTAAGATCGAGTTTGTCAATCTGGTTTTCAGTTAGCACTGTACTTTTTATTTTGTATTGAAGGAGCTCTTTGGGCAGGGTTGAAGCTAAAATGGTTTGTGATTGTTGTAATCTCCCAGGTTCATAGATCATGTGTTGGAGCATAATATGATACTCAGTACTATTAAAGCGTATCAAAGATGCATGGTTTAGTAGTTTAGTGTAGTTTATAGCATCTTCTTGTGATGAAAAGGTTAGAACTGCGGGGAATACTTTATTGCCATCTTTAATAAGTTTATCTTTGTTATAAACGGGTTTGGTTGAAATAGTTGATTGAGTATGATGTTGAATGCTGCCAAGAGATGAGGAGGTAAATAGCTTTGTGTTATCTAGTAAAGTTTGGTGATATTTTTCCAATTTGCGTATTTTTTTAATGCTTTCTTTGGAGGAGGCTTGTTGTTTATTTTCAGAGCGGAGGCTTGTTATTTTGGCTTGAATTTTGTTAAGGTCTTGTGTTTGTTCTGGGTGATCTTGACCATATTCTGTGGGGGAGGTGTTGTAGATCAAGGCATAATATGTTCCCTCAATTTCTTTGAGAATTATTTCGATATAATGTCCCGGTCTAGAGGGGGTGCTTTGCCTGATGCTAAAGGGGATGTGTAATTCGTTTGAAAGTTTAAAATTGTTGTTATTGTTGAGGTGTTTTTTTATTTTTTTCCAGGCAGTGTGGTTGAGTTGTTTTGCTTTTGATAAAAGTTGTAGGGTTGATGGGTTTTCTAGGAAATTTTGTGTAACTTTAGCATATAAATTGTTGAGTAACGTGTCGTTAATAAAGGCTCGGTCGTAGAGAGCGCAATAGCTATTCAGTAGGTTTAAATGCATCGATAATAGTTTTGAGGTATTACTCTTAGGGTGTTGCTTAAGGATATCTTTGACCAGAAATAATATCTTGTGAATCATGATGGGGTATAAAGCCCACCCAAGCATTCTACTTTGTGTTAGGATGTCTTCCCCGTCTTTTTCAACAGATTTAAAATATTGTCCTTTAATTTCGTATACAAAAGCGATTAATTTTTTAAAGTCTTCTAGAGTTTCTTGATATTTATCATTTGATATTAGATATTTGGTTGGTTTTTCTGCATTAAGCAGACGAAAAACATAGCTTGCTATTTCTGATAAAGAAACCTTATCACGGCCCATGCCTGCCTTTTCAAAAAGGGGCAGTAATGTAGCCAATCTTGGTGGAAAATGATCGTTCATAGTTCTGATGTTGTCATTAAGATAGAAGATAGAAGTTAACAAAAATAAAATAAAAATCAAGTTAATTTTGCATGATTGTTGACCCAATGGGGTTGGGTTTTGGCAATTTACGGTTTTGACGGCTATGAATAATTATTGCATGATCGTAATCATGGGTTGGTTATTAGGTGAATTATCATTAGGGTTGCTTGGTGTGAATATTTGGTGTGGGATAGTCCAAGATATGTATGGGGCTATTCAGATCTATTCCTATCGTTATTCTCAAGTCGATCAATCTTTATTGAAATTGGGGGGTAACTTGTTGCAGTTAAATCATCTTCATATAAAGGATTGGGGGCCACATTATGTGTGCGGTAGTGGGGTGTGTTTTCGTTATAAGAGGGGTCGTGGTTTAATGCAGTGTCAGAATAACTACTGTGAAATAAAAAATGAGCAGATAACTGTTTTTAAAGTAAAAAAAAAGTTTAAAAATATTATTCACTTAGAAATAGGATGGCAAGGTTTTCAAGTGGACTGGGTGGCTACCATTCAGGCATGATCGGCTATTAAGATGGCTGTGAATAGGTGTTGAAGTCTTCTACTTTTTTGTGGAGGCTTTCAATTTCTAAGATGGGAGATTTAGTTAAGTTTTGTGTGCGTAAAAGTAAAGCTGCTATCCGGTAGTTTAAAATATCTAGAGTGTTTTCATGAGACAATATTTTCTGTGAGCTAATGTCGTTCATTAAGGTGTCAGGATCTTTTAACTCTTCTTCAAGGTGGTAAGACAATTCTTTGATATTATTGATATGATTGCTGATATCTTTCATGTTTTCAGTTTGACGCTGGACACTGTTAATGTAATCTAATATGTTTTCTACATCGTGGTTTAAAGACGCAAGGGGTTCTTGTTGATGTCTGTTGAAATCAGAGGCAATGTTGATTTGATGGAAGTATTCAGTAATATCTTTAGTAAAGTCATCAACACTACTGCTTTCGGAGGATAACAAACCCCAGCTTTGTTGGTCTTGAATAAGGGCGTCCATTTCATGTTCTAAATTTTCCAGATTGTTTTCCAACTCTATTAATGTTGTTGTATTTTGTGGCAAGCTCACAATTAGCTCCTATTCTTAATGTTTATTATAGTATGTGTTTTGGTTTTTGTTTGATTTTATTTGATTTTTTTTGTTTTTTTAGGGATTGATACTGAAGGATATCCCTTTGATCCAAGGCTCAGCAAGTTTTCATCAATACTAAGGCTTTGAGTTATTCTAGATAGTTAGCTGTGTAAGATACCCGAAGAGGTCCACGGCTGCTTAGTTCGTTAAAAATTCATGACAAGTCGGGTTACAGCCAAAGTTAGCTAGATATTCTATTTAAAAGATTGTTAAAAAGCTTATTTTCTTTGGACATGTATAGACCATAGCTGTTTTTGTTTCCATCTAGAGCCATCGAAAAGGCAATGATGCGTTGTTGGTGGGTGAGGTATCCTGAGAGCCCCAACACATCCTTAAGCGTTCCGGTTTTAGCTTGAATAATATTTCGAAGGTTTGGGTGGCGAAATCGATAGCTTAATGTGCCGGTTCGACCAGAGGCGGGTAAATATTTTAAGATATACGGCCTTAGTTTTGGAGATTTATAAATGACTTCAAGAAGTTGGACCATTTGTTTTGTTTGGATGTGGTTGTATCGAGACAATCCTGAACCATCTAGAATAGCTGCGTTACTAAAATTTAACCCCAGGGTTTTTAAGGTTGTTTTTGCATTTTTTTCAGCATTGAGCCAATAGGGTTGTTTTATTTTATTTTGTGTGCTTCCGTAATACAGGGCTTCGGCAATATGGTTATCGGAATTTAACAAGAGTCGCTTGAGTAAGGTTTTAACGGGCATGGATTTTTGTTGCTTGTGTAGGATGGCTTGTTTTTGGGTTCCAAGCGGTTTGGGGATGATTCTAATATTGCCTTGTAGGGTCATATTGTTTCTCTTCAAGGCATCAAGGATTTGATTTTTTAAAAAAGAGTTTTTCGGGGGGGCAATGGTCACTTGTACTGGAAAATGCTTGGGGTGAATACACCCTGTTAAAGTGATAGCCTTATTATCTTGATAAAGGTTAAGTATCGCTGTTTTATCATGAAATATTAAATGAGCACTGGGTTCATCACCTTGGTATCGGCAATGACGTGTGCTGGTTACTTGATTGTTGATCAGTCCTTCGGTTCGAGTGTTGGTCACGAGGTTGGCGAGGACGTTCTGCTGGGTTCCTTCTACCTTAATAATAGAGCAATTTTGATCTATGCTAGCGCTGGAAGGCATGCGTCCATAACAGTCGTTTAATTCATTGCTGAGTCTTCCAGGGGGGTTGATGCTGGGAGGGTCAATTAAGTTAATGTTTCCTTTGATGGTAGAGATGCCGCTTTTTTTAAGTTGTTTGAACCACTTTCTTAGTGTAAATCGAGAGAACTTTGGGTCACCACCAAACGTGATTTCAATGAACCCATCAAGCTTAGATTTTTTTATTTTTCCATAGGCATTCAGGCTGGTTTTAAATTGGTAGTTAGGACCCAGGTTTGTTAAAGCTAGCGTGGCTGTGATTAATTTAAGGGTGCTTGCGGGAGGTTGGGAGCGAGAACCATGGAAATCTATGATAACTTTATTGTGGGTAATATCTTTAGCATAAAAGCTAATGGCTTGACTCCAATCAAGATCCTTTAAAGTGTCTTGAAGCGGATCACCCTGGGCGAATGAGCAGAAAAGTAGAATGATCAAATAAATATTATGTCTCATGGGTTATCAGTATTGATGACAAATCACAAATTGTCAAGCAGCCCCTTGATCTTAGGGGGGAGGGGAAGTAGTATGGGTAGTAAGTATTTAGAATGATGATTCATGGACGATTCTGTTGATCAATCCAAAAGAGCCTTTTTAAGGAGAGCAACGACTGCGGTTGGGACGTTAGGTTTAGTGGGAGCAGCGTATCCTTTTTTATCATCAATGGCCCCTTCAAGGGCTGCCAATGAGAATGCCAAGCCCGTTAGAGTTCATGTTAACTCGATGAAAGAAGGTGAACAAAAAACTGTTATTTGGAGAGGTAAACCCGTTTGGATTATTCGACGCAGCGCTGATGACCTTGCTAAATTAAGTTCCTTGGATGCACAGTTAAGTGATCCTAATTCTTCCATCCCACAACAACCTTCGTATGTTGATGTAGTCACTCGTTCAATTCGACCTGAATTACTCGTGTTGGTTGGGGTGTGCACCCATTTAGGTTGCGCTCCTACGTATAGGCCTGAGCCAGGCGCGATAGATAAAAAGTGGCCTGGTGGTTTCTTTTGTTCGTGTCACGGTTCAAAATTTGATTTGGCGGGCAGGGTTTATAAAGGTGTTCCAGCACCGACCAATTTAGAAGTTCCTCCACACCGTTACTTAGCTGATGGCACTTTAATTGTAGGGGAAAACCCCGGAGAGACTGTGTAATGGGTATAGGACGTTGGATTGAGAAGAGGTTGCCGTTAGGCTCATTTATATATCAGCACTTGTCTCATTATTATGCGCCCAAAAACCTTAATTTTTGGTATTACTTTGGGTCTTTGTCTTTGTTGGTTCTAGTGAATCAAATTATTTCAGGTATTTTTCTTTTGATGTATTACGTGCCGACGGCAGAAGGCGCCTTTGCCTCGGTTGAATTTATTTCCAGGGAAGTTCAGTATGGGTGGTTAATTCGTTATCTGCATACCACGGGGGCTTCTGCTTTTTTTATTGTGATTTATTTGCATATGTTTAGAGCCCTGATGTATGGGTCTTATCGTAAACCAAGAGAGTTATTGTGGCTGATAGGGATGTTGTTGTTCATCCTTTTGATGGCAGAGGCTTATACCGGTTATGTTTTACCCTGGGGACAAATGTCTTTTTGGGCAGCAAAAGTGATTTTATCGCTGTTTAGTACGATCCCTTATATTGGTGATAGTTTGGTTGTATGGCTTCAAGGGGATTTTGTGGTTTCGGGTGTGACACTGCATCGTTTTTTCTCATTTCATGTTGTGTTATTTCCTTTGGTGCTTATTGGGTCTGTTTTTTTACACCTATTGGCATTGCATTCTGTGGGGTCAAATAACCCAGATGGCGTAGAGATCTATGATAATGTTGATGCTAAAGGGGTTCCGTTAGATGGAATTCCATTTCATCCGTATTACACAGTCAAGGATCTTTTTGGTGCCATGGTGTTTTTATTCTTGTTTTTAGCCGTGGTGTTTTATGCCCCGACGTTTTGGGGGTATTTTATTGAACCTGAAAATTATATGGAATCTAACCCCTTGGTAACACCCTCATTAATTAAACCCGTTTGGTATTTTTCAAGTTATTATGCTATTTTGCGAGCCATTCCAAGTAAATCGCTGGGGGCATTTCTGATGTTAATGTCCGTTGTTATCTTATTTGCAATACCCTGGCTAGATCGATCAAGGGTTAAGTCCATTCGATATAAGGGGATATTTTCTCGGATTGGGTTAGTGGCTTTTACCGTCAGTTTTTTAGGTCTAATGGCGGTAGGGACGATGCCGGCGACAGGGGTGTATCTGATTCTGGCAAGGATTCTGACAGTGATATACTTCCTATGTTTTATTTTGATGCCATTTTACACTCGAGTTGAGAAATGCAAAAAACCTCCCTCACGACTTACTTAATTATTTTTTTAAGCTGTACCTTTGCTTTTGCTCACCAGAGCAATCAAAGTGTTCGTTTAGAAACTCCTGCTATCGATGTTCATGATCAAGCAAGCTTGGATCGAGGGGCTAAATTTTTTGCTCAAAAATGTTTAGCTTGCCATAGCTTGAAGTATTTGCCTCATAACCCTACTGCCTTGCAAGCTAATATCAATCAAGAGACGATGCCTGTCTGGGATAAATCTGCATGGAGCGGGCACCCACCGCCTGACTTATCTTTGGTTATTCCGGTTAAAGGGGCCGACTGGGTGTATACTTTTTTACGCAGTTATTACGTTGATGAGACTAAACCGACAGGTTTTGGTAATCTATTGTGGCCAAAGACCAGTATGCCCAATCCTTTTGCAGCTGAAGAGGGTAAGAAGATTTTAATAAAAAAATTCAATCATGAGGATATTTACGGTGAGGCTCCTCCCTATTACCGTGTTTTGAAACTACAAGAAACAGGCCTGTTAACCTCTGGGGAGTTTGATCAATCCTTGGTTGATTTAGTGGCTTTTTTAACGCATGCCGGAGAACCTAATAAAGATGATCGTGAGAGAATGGGGGGATGGGTGTTATTATTTTTGGGTATAATGATTGGGTTGACTTATGCATTATACAGGGTATATTGGATTGATATTAAAAAGTAGATTGATTTATGAAAAAAGTTGAAGGTTCTGATCTTTATTATCGGCATGCTATTCGTTTAAAGCCGTCTGAGTTTCATTTAGAAAAAATGAATGGTTTACGAGCTTATTACTCTATCTATTATCAGCGTTTTTTATGCGATAACGTTGATAAAGGGCATGCATTTATTAAGAGTATTTATGAGTTAATACAAAAAGATAGTGTCGTTGATGATCTAGGAGATATAAGGGGGAGCCTAGGCTCTGTGAGGCCTTATGTAAGTTTGTTTTTGGCCTCGGATAAAATGAATCAATTGGCTACAATATTAACAGATAAATCTGGAGATGTTGAGTATGTTAGGACTAAATTAAGAGAGATCTTTCCAAAGCCAACATCGCTTAAGCGTATCAATGATAAGGCTCTTGAGTTAGCAAAAACCCACAATTCAAACCAGGGAATTCGGTTAGATGAAAGCCTTTTTTTTCAAAAGTATGTGGCTTCTGAGTTATGTTTATCTATGAAAGATTCTTTCCCCCTTTTAGGACATCTATATCAAAAATATACGAATGAAGAAAGGGATGCAATTCAAAAGAATTTTAAAGACAAAATCAAACCGATCACAACGGATTATTGTTATAGAAGTGCTTCCGATTGTAGTGGGCAACAGGCACCCACTAGTGTAGGAGCTAACGATGGGTTGGTAACTATTCCTTTAGAGGATACGTTTAGTGTTCAAACTTGTGTTGATCTAAGATTAGGTAGCGGGCTAGAAAAGGCTAAAGATATGGACTCGTATTTTGTTGCTTCAGGAGGGCTTTCAGAAGGGTCGGGTTATCCTTTAAAACCTTATCGAACTTTTCCTTTCAGGTTCAAAATAGTTTTAGAACACAAGGTTAATGATAAAGGTGATAGGCTTGTTGAGGTAGATGAAAGTTCTTTTCGTTGGGTTCTGATGATTTGTTTCCAAGAAAAAAGTAAAGATAACAACCAGTTAAGTAATGATGTGCTTCGGGCATTGTGCTCGAGCTCATTCATTTCAAAAAAAATGAGTGAAGTTGTGTCTTTGTCTGACTTTCATCGACTTGCCACGACTCAGAACAGATCCAATGGTTTTGCTGAAATTATGTCAGGAGAAGATCACTTTATACCAGGCGTGCATGAAAGTTCTATTGGTTTATCAAGAAAACCTTTAAGTGCTTTTAGAGATTCAAATAAAACTCTTATCTTCAACCTTGTTTTTTGTTTGTCTTTATTCGTTTTTTCAGTTATTTATCTTATTACTATTTACCAAGGGCTTAATGTTTTGGGTGTCTTGAGTGGGGTTAAGTCGTGGTATGATCCTCGAGTGTTAGGAGGGTTTGTCTTGGGTGGAGGCGCATTCATGGCGGGTTGTTGTAATTTTTTTAGTAAAAAATATGAGAAGTCATCGTTTGGAATCTCCCTCTCTTCGACATTATTGCCAATATTGATTGGGTTATGTGTTTTAGGTTTTAGTTATAGTTTGTTCGCTGCTTCTTTGTGGTGGAGCAAGCCATTAGTAGCCCTAACGGGAGTTTTTGACCCAAGGTTTGTACTGGGTGTGGTTAGTTGCTTGTTATCAGCAGGAGGGACTGTTCTTTCAGCGAAAAATCTACAGTGTTTTTCAACTTTGTTTTCATGTTTTTCGAGAAACATCTCCAATGATCAGGGGATCACTAAGAAAGCAGGAGATTTTCTGGTTAGCAAAGCTCATGAGCAAGCTCGAGAATTGTTGGATGTGCTTTTGGAATCAGGATTTACTTCAGAAAAAGCAGATAAGATGGTTAGTCGAGATAAAGCAGCGGCCAGTAGCGATAAAAGGAACAAAATAACCCAAGAATCAGAATTATCTTTATGTAATCTATTGTAAGGTTGCTAGCTATACAGCTATCTTAATGTTTTCTTAATGTTGTATGGTTAACCTATGAAAAGAGAAAGGTGGAACGATTATGGCAAGAGCCGAAAGACTTAATCAGCGATGTCGATATATTTTAGATATTAATACTTCAGAGATGAAAGTGTATTCTGAGAATTTGCAGGTTTGGTTTTTATATAAGATTTTTTTTGAGTCCATAGCGAACCGAAATAATATTTATTTGACCTCTACTCAACAGGAAGAGTTCTATAATCTTTTTAGGCAGTTAGCAGATCTTAATCTTTGTGTGGACAATATTTTAGGGCCAGACCAATTATACAGTAAAATGAAGTACCAAGGTGAGGCTGTCATCAATCTTTCAGACATTGAGCATGATTTTATTGAGATTGGAGACTTTCTTCCTTTTTGTGAGCCTATGCCCCAATCGCTCATTGATTCGTTACAACGTATTAAGGCTGAGCTTTTAGATATTCGAGCATCTTTTACCAACGGTAATTTAACCCTAGAAAAAGTCAAAAATTTTGATAGGTTAACGAGGCCTTACGTTAAATTTTTTACTCGGTGTGAAAATATCAGAGACAAGGATGATATCAACAATTGGCAAGAGTATATCGCTAAAGTTCAAGAACCCGAGGTACCCCATTGTTTTGATAAATTCTATCGAGCAGAGAATCAAAATGTCTTTCAACAAAATGCAAAAAGAGGTATCTTCAAAGGAAATGACCAAACAAGAGATTGGAGTTCTTTGGATCCATCCGAAAAAGCATGGTTTTGTACCCTTGATGGACAGTTAGGTGAGCAGCAATATGATAGACTTGTTGCTAAAACAGAGGTTCATGAAGCCTTTCCACTACTCAATGAATTTTACGGATATGAACATCCTACAGGAACAACACCACTTGATCTGGTTTCTAATATAAATTCTGATAATCAGGGCGATTACAGAGAGTATTATTTCTTAGAAGCTGATGAATCTAAGGTTAATTATTTTTACTGTGAAACAATAAAAAAATTAGGGTTTAATGCAGGTGATGTGCCAAAAGGCTCTGAATTTGAAGCAAAAATAGCCTATATTAATGAGAGACTACTAAAGAAAGAAAAAATACAAACTAAAGTACACTCACAAGACAATGAGTCTGGTTTAATGTCCCTGCTTTATTATAGAACGTTTGAGGTTAAGGATTCTACGGTTAAGGTTGAAAACAAGGTATCTATTTTAATCTCGGATGAAAGCTTATTTCGGTCAATAATGAATAGTGACTTATCTAAAAGAGTTGCTGCTTGCTATGATCTAGGAGAAATAAAGTCTTTAGCTTATATAGAAGGTATGGGCTCTGAATCGCTTCGGGACAGAGCAACAGAAACATTTTTTTCCAATAAAGAGAGATTTTTTGAAGACCAAGAGATGCAGGTAAGAGTACTGCAACCTAATCAATGTCAAGAATCTAAAATACCTATTTATTTAGGTATGTTTCAATTGGTTGTATTCATAGCCTTGGCTTTGACTTATAGCTTTTGTCTTCTTGCAGGCCAACCTTTTTGGGGCGCTTTTTATGCGGTTAATGGCTGGAGAGATTCTCGTGTTATCATGACTTTCTTGCTGGGTGCTGGAAGTTTGGTTAGCGGGATTTATTCCGCGAAAAATCAATATCACTTGAATGATACTTGGTTTTTGGGGGTGATTATTCCTGTTGTAACAGGTTTGTTTTTGATGGGGTTTTCTTGGCATGTTGTTGCTTATGCACCATGGTGGCAACAAGCACAAATAGCTTATCAGGGCATGACCGATTATAGAATTTTGCTGACAAGCTTGTTTTTGCTTGGTTCGGGGTTTTCGTTTGTAAAGTCTTTGATGACTGTTTTAAATATGAACTGTTTTCATGCTTGCATGAAGCGCTTAGCACCAGAACTGTTTGACACAGAACCCAGTGTTAAAAACTCTGTAGATCCAACTCCCCCTGGCAATCTTAATACCGCACGACCCAATAGTCATCAGCAAGTTAAGAACACTCAAGGTGAGACGGAAGATTTGGTCAATGATCCCAAGTCTAAAGTAACGATTTAATCAAGAATAAGATAAAGAGAGGGTTCTTTTCATTTAATGAGGTATCCTGTATGCTTGTGCTATGAAGATTAAATTGGCCACACGCAAAACTCCATTAGCTTTAGCTCAAACACTTTTAGCAGAAAATCTTTTACAGTCGGCTGGTTTTGACTGTGAACGAGTTGTTATGACAACGGATCCAGATAGCAAACTCAATACACCCTTGAGTCAATTTGAAAAATCTGCTTTTACCAGTGCTCTTGAGCAGGCTGTTTTGGAGGGTAAGGCTGATTGTGCAGTCCATTCTTTAAAAGACCTGGGGGTTAGGCAGCCAGACCCTTTAGCTTGCTTGGCCTTCTTACCTCGAGCAGCTGTTGCTGATGTTTGGGTCAGTCAAAAGTATCGAAGTCCAGATAAAGCTCCAGAAGGAGCGAAGGTAGGGTCATCCAGTATTCGGCGCTTTTGGCAATTAAAACAACGCTGGCCTCATCTTGACGTGATACCCATTCGCGGTAGTGTAGGGACTCGATTGCAGCATTTAGAGCGAGATTATGATGCAGTAATTTTAGCTCAAGCAGGTTTGGATCGCTTAGCATTAGACCCGGGGCATTCAATGATCTTAACACCTGAACACCATGTCCCATCTCCTGGTCAGGGTGCCATTGTTCTGCAAATGAGCCAACAACACCCTTGGTGGACAAAACTACGTGAGTTATCTCACCAGAAGACTGAACAAGAGGTGACTTTAGAGCGCCAATTAGTTGCTTTTCTAGGGGGGCATTGTCAAGTTCCGTTGGGTGTTCTTGCTTATCATCATCAAGGAAAGTGGTGGATGAAGGCAGGGTTATATGCCAAGAATGTATGCATTGAAGCTGATTTTAGCCATCAAGATAGTGATACTGTGTATCAGAAAATTATGCGTAGTTTAGTCAAGCAAGGTATTGAGGATGCTATTCAGGCAATGGTCAATAATGATTAGAATCATTAAGGGTTTGGTTATGTTGGTTTGTTTCTCAATCATGACAATACTCTTCATTACGCCAGCACTTTTGGTGCTGATGTATAAGCGCTATATTTCTTATCAGCAAGGTGAGTGGTTAGTTCGCCACATGCGTTATTTGTTTGTTAGGATGCATGATAGAATTTTTTGGCACCCTAGTCGCTTTGAGGTTATTTGGAGAACCCCTAAAGTATCGCCTGCTCAGACATCTGCATTGATGATTTCAAATCATCAATGCTTTCTTGATTCTCATTTTTTGATAACCTTGGCTCAAGCCTCTTTAGGTGATCAGAAATTTTTGATGAAAGACTCGATAAAATGGATTCCTTTCTGGGGTTGGTACACATGGTTAAATAATTATCCTTTCATTAAGAATAATAATAGGGTGAATAGGTTTAGAAAGGCATTTGTTTCAGATTTATATCAAAAAATCAAAGAAGAGTCTGTGAGGTCTCAGGCTTTACCCACCATGTGGACTTGTTATCCTGAAGGGACGCGTTATAAGCAAAATAAAGATCAACATAATAAAGGAGTATTAAGTCCCAGAGTAGGAGGGTTGAAAACATTACTAACTATGTTTGATAAGCCAGTAGTCTGTTGGGATATTACTTTAAAATATCATCCAAAACCACCTTCTTATTTCGATGTTTTGTTTGGCAAAGGTTATAGTCTAGAAGTGTGGGCAGAATCACATCAATTA
>MPMF02186971.1_pt1 | contig 148716 bp, 144 predicted proteins | sample 1617271 | NCBI WGS metagenome assembly MPMF02 (sample SAMN05944812, study PRJNA350692) | marine metagenome | biome: marine; feature: ODZ; material: water; isolation source: 120 m water sample prefiltered with 30 um filter, filtered on to 0.2 um... | place: Pacific Ocean | collected 2012-04-09... | reverse complement strand
TAGCAAGAGTGAACCACCTGATCCCTTCCCGAACTCAGAAGTGAAACCTCTTAGCGCTGATGGTAGTGTGGCACTTGCCATGTGAGAGTAAGTCATCGCCAGCTTTTAAATTCAAACACCCCCTCCGCTTACGCAGAGGGGGTGTTTTTTATTGCGGAGAGGAAAAGACAATATAATGATGCTATTCCTTTAGCAATCGTAGTCCACAATGAAAAAGAGTTGATTGGTGTCTTAGAGCTTAAGCGACATGAGAATAAAAATTACCCAGAATATGAATATTGGATCGGAGGTGTATTTGTTGATCCTATATGGAGAGGACAAGGGGTCGCAGGTAGCATGATTGCAATGGCAAAAGAAAAAGCCAAGCAATTAGGTATCACTACGCTCCATTTACAATGTGAAAGTCACAATATCGATTTATATCAAAGGCATGGTTTTAAAATAATTCATCAAGCTTCCTACCATAACATTGAAACAACCATTATGCAGTTTGAAGTTTTATTGAATCATAAAACAACATAAATAAAAGTGTAAAAGCAACAATTATGAGATATCAATAATAAGAATCGAGAGGCTATAACTCTGTTAGGAGGCAAAATGGAACAGAAATTATTTCAAGCTGCAAAAGCATTAATGGTGAGGCGTTATCCTACAGGTTGGGGTGGTGTTGCGGCATTAGCTACAGAGAGCGGAAAAATTCTAACAAGTGTTGCTCCTGAAACGCAGAATGATGCATTAGCACTCTGTATGGAAGTTGGCGCATGCTTAGAGGCATACAAAATCAATGAAAAAGTTACTCATTCTCTCTGTATCTGTAGAGAGTCAGAAAATGCAAATATTCTAATTTTAACGCCTTGTGGGATTTGCCAAGAACGGCTTTCTTATTGGGGTGGTGATGTTCAAGTTGCAGTAAGTACACTGGATAATAGATTGCTATTTAAACAGTTAAGAGAACTGATGCCGTATCATTGGTCGATTGTGAATGGGATTAGTTTGTAATGTTATGTGGAGAACGCTGGAAGAGTGAAGCATCAGGGTATGAAGTATAGCTAGCCTATCTTTAAAATTTTACACAGTTGATGAGGAGTAGTAGCGAATTGATGTTGTGGATATTCTTAGTGATTATCTAGATTCATCAAGACTATTTATTGGGGGTATTATTTATGGAATCTCAACAAGTTTTGTAGAACTTTATCGTAAAGTGCTTCATGAATATATTGCTTCTGTCATTCTGATGGAACGAAAACAAATGTTTTTTAAATTTGAGGAAGTAAATGAAACTCAACTCTTTTTCTCCCCTCCCTGAAAATGATGACGAACTGCATTTGCCTGAACTGGTGTATTGGGCATCTTTAGGTGATGTGGAACAAGTCGAGCAACTATTAGCAGAGGGGACAGACCAAAACCAGACTGATGATGAAGGCTATAGCGCGTTACAGGCTGCTGCCGAGAATGATCATTTAGCGGTAGTGAAGCTGTTAGTGACTAAAGGTGCGGATGTGGCCTATAAAAGCGAATATACAGCGCTACAGCTTGCAGAAATGGCAGAGCATAGTGAAGTGATTACCTACCTAAAAAGTCTTTAAATCGCGTTTAAAAATGAGAGATAAAAAGAAGCCCCATCATCCTGACGGGGCTTCTTCATATTCAGTTTATGTCGTTGATATTCTATTAACGACCACGTCCTGTGTGTTTTATTATTCTCAATGAGACTTCCTGTCTCTCTATGCTTCATATATTAGCGATCAAGCTAGAAATGGAACAGAAGTGAATCTACCTGATCAACGTACGCTTAGGCGTACAACTAAGCGATATGATATTTCTGTAATTTGGCAACGAGAGCCGCTAATTCTTTCACTTCAAATTCATTGGCATCAAAGTTCTCGTCTTTATTACGTTTAAAGATGTCGCGAATTTCAATCACTGCATTTGGATCAATTAGACCTAAGCTTGAGGTTACTTGGCGAATTTGGCTAATTGAACGTGAACCATTGGTTGAACCATAGCCGATAAAGGCTGCTGGTTTGCCTTGCCATTCTTTACCAACATAATCCAAGGCATTCTTCAGTGCTGGACTATAGCCATGGTTATATTCAGGGCTAATGAAAATAAACGCCTGTGCCTGCGCAATTTTATCCGCCCACTGCTGCTGTTTTGGCTGATCATAGATGCCTGTCGCAGGTGGGTGAGAACCTGCAAATAGCGGTAAGTCCCATTTCTTAAGATCGACGATTTCTGTTTGAATATCTTTTAATGCGAGTTCAGTGGTTGCTTGTTGTACCCAATTGGCGACTTTGATCGCTGTACGACCTTCCCGAACACTACCAACAATAATATAAATCAGCATATTTAAATTCCTGTGTTATTGCTTTGATTTTAAAAATAAATGCCTTTAAATGATCTTATACTTTTTTTAGGTGATAAAAAAAGCTCTCATTTGAGAGCTTTTTTGTTACATCAATTTGATGCCTTGCTGACCTGCAGGGGTGACTTTGAAAATTTCAACTTCAAAGGTAATATTTTTCCCTGCTAATGGATGATTAAAATCAATCTCAGTAATGTCATCATTGACCGATCTTACGATCCCAAACAAGGTTGCTTTGGCCTTATCTTCAAATTCAATCATGTGACCAACAATTGGACGTTGTTCAAATTTGACGGTATCGAAGGTTTGAATATTTTCAGGATTCCAAGGACCGAATGCATCTTCTGGCGGTAAATGTACAGTACGACGATCGCCTGCACGTAAACCAAATAATGCCTTTTCAAATCCTGGCAGTAAGTTACCATCACCAATCACAAGATTTACAGGTTCTTCGCGTCCACGAGTGTTGTCGATTTCAACACCATTTTCAATGGATACAGAAAAATGTAAGTCAACTTTTGAGCCGTCTTGAATACGGATTTCTTCGTTAGGTTGGATAATTTCATTCATCTTATGCATCCGCATTTTGGTTGCGTTTCTTCTCTAAGAAGAAAGTATCAATCAACAGTAAAATAGTCCCTAAAGTAATAGCGCTATCTGCAAGATTGAAAGCAGGGAAGTGGCTGTTTTGGTAGTACACATGGATAAAGTCGACTACATAGCCTAGGCTGACGCGGTCAATCAAATTACCAATCGCACCGCCCAGAATCAAGGCAATCGCCATCGGTAAAATCACCATTTTCTTCGGCATACGCATTAACCAAAACACAAAAATGATCGATACGATACCCGCTAAAGAGGTAAAGAAATAACGCTGCCAACCACCCGCATCTGATAAAAAGCTAAAAGCAGCTCCGTAGTTATGCAGTAAAGTCCAATTTAAAAAAGGTAAAACTGGAATTGGATCGGCGTAATTTAAATGTGTACTGGCAATCCATTTTGTCCATTGATCCAACACAATGGCAAGGACTGAAAGTCCAAGCCAAAGTAAATTGTGCGGATAAAACTGAAACAAGCCTTTTTTTGCTTGTGAATTAGGCATACTTTCTCACTTCGCCACCACCAGTGACGTTGATGATACAACGAGCGCATAAACCTGCATGACCAACATGCGTATTTACATCAGGCAATACATGCCAGCAACGTACACATTTCTCACCATCTGCTGCTGAAACTTGAACGCGCAGACCAGCAAGATCTGTGCTTTCACCTTGTTCAGCATAAGGGTGAACGATGACTTGAGATGTGATCAAGACAAAACGTAATTCATCGGCCAATTGATTTAATAATGTCTGTAATGCTTCATCTGCCCAAAGTTCGACTTTGGCAGATAAGTTACTGCCGATGAGTTTAGCGTTACGTGCGGCTTCAATCTGTTTATTTACTGCTGATTTTACGCTAATCAATGTTTGCCAATCTGCTTCTGAAAGCAGGTTTGCAGTTGATGCAGTTGGGATATCATACCATTCAGCGGTAAATACATATTTTCCTGTTTGTTCAGGAATCAACGGCCAAGCCTCTTGTGCAGTAAAGCTTAGGATTGGTGACATCCAGCGAACAAAGGCTTGAACAATATGATAGAGCGCGGTTTGAGCAGAATGACGTGCTTGAGAATCTGCTTTGGTGGTGTATTGACGATCTTTGATGATGTCGAGGTAGAAACCACCCAAGTCATTGATACAGAAGTTAGTCAGTGCATTGGTCACAATATGGAAATTCATCTCTTCATAAGCTTGCTGAATGGTTTTTTGAACCTCAGCAGTGCGTTGTAAGATGTATTGATCCAATGCAATTAACTGATCTACTGGCAGTGCATCTGTAGATGGTTTGAAACCATTTAAGTTTGCCAATAAGAAACGTAAAGTATTACGAATACGACGATAACCATCAGAGGCGCGGCTAAAGATTTCTTTACCTGCCGTCATTTCATAGCGGTAGTCAGCTGAAGCAATCCAGAAGCGTAAACCATCCGCACCCATATCTTTAATAATGTCTTGTGGGGTAATGATGTTGCCCAATGATTTAGACATCTTACGACCTTTCTCATCAACCACGAAACCGTGGGTGAGTAGGCCTTTATATGGTGCACGTTCATTGATTGCAATTGAAGTCAGCAATGAAGATTGGAACCAGCCACGGTGTTGGTCTGAACCTTCAAGATAGAGGTCTGCTGGATCTTGTAGGTCATCACGTTCACGCAGCACAGCGTAGTGTGTCGTTCCAGAGTCAAACCAAACGTCTAAGGTATCGCGTACCGCATTATATTGTTCAGCATCAGTACCGATGAACTCACTCGCTTCACGGTTATACCAACCATCGATACCTTCTTGCTCGATTAGTTTAGCCACTTCTTCGATCAACTCAGGCGTACGTGGGTGTAACGCATTGGTATCTTTATGTACGAAGAATGGGATTGGCACGCCCCAAGTACGTTGACGTGAGATACACCAGTCAGGACGACCTTCGATCATCGACTGAATACGGCTTTGGCCCCAATCAGGCACAAACGCGATGTCATTTTCAATCGCATTCAAGGCATTTTGGCGTAGACCATTGGCATCCATGCTGATAAACCATTGCGGTGTTGCACGGAAGATAATTGGTGTTTTATGACGCCAGCAGTGTGGGTAGCTGTGTTTAATGGGTTGATGTGCCCATAAACGACCCACTGCACCCAACGCCTCAATGATTTGAGGATTTGCTTTATAGATGTGCTCGCCAGCAAAGATCGGAGCTGTTGGCAAATAGACACCATTTCCGCCCACTGGATTATCTACTTTTAGATTGTACTGTAAACCGACTTTATAGTCGTCTACACCATGGCCGGGTGCGGTATGAACAGCACCTGTACCACTTGTTGCAATGACATGCTCACCTAAAATCACAGGTACTTGACGATCTGTTAACAGTGGGTGTTGCAATAACAGATTTTCGATTGCCGCGCCTTTAAAATCAGCCAGTACCACTGGATTTTCTAGTTTGTAGCGTTCGATCGCAGATTCAACTAAATCTTTAGCTAGAATAAAGTTTTGCGTGCCACGTTCAGTGGTCACTTGAACTAATTGATAGTCGATTTCAGCGTGTAGTGCTACAGCTTGGTTAGCAGGCAAAGTCCACGGTGTAGTGGTCCAGATCACAATATCAGTTGCATCTTGCACATCAACATTCAAACGTGTGCTTAAATCTTTTAGATCAACAACGCTGAAACCAACATCAATCGCATCCGATTTTTTATCTTCGTATTCAACTTCCGCCTCTGCGAGTGCAGAGCCACAGTCCATACACCAGTTGACTGGTTTTAGACCCGGTTCAATATGACCAGCTTTGGCAATTGCACCCAGTGATCGTACGATGTCCGCTTCTTGTTTGAAGTTCATGGTAAGGTAAGGATTGTCCCAGTCACCAAATACCCCCATACGCACGAAGTCTTTCTTTTGTAGCTCAACTTGTGAATAGGCATATTCACGGCATGCTTTACGGAAAGTTGAAGCATCAACTTTAACACCGACTTTGCCGACTTTTTCTTCAACTTTCAGTTCGATTGGTAAACCATGACAGTCCCAGCCCGGTACATACGGTGCATCGAAGCCATCTAAAACTCGGCTTTTAATGATGATGTCTTTTAAAACTTTATTGACTGCATGACCTAAATGGATTTGACCATTGGCATATGGAGGGCCGTCATGCAGTACATATTTTTTCTTGCCAATACGCGATTCACGAATCTGCTGATAAATGTTGTCGGCATACCACTCTTCTAACCATTTAGCTTCACGCACAGCTAAGTTTGCTTTCATCGCAAATTCAGTATGAGGTAAATTGAGTGTGGCTTTATAATCCACTGCATTTTCAGGAGTTTGCTTATCGCTCATGCAAGTTTTCTTCCAGTTTGATCAGTTTGTAAACTGACATGTATTACAAATGAAAATTAAATTTAAAAAGGAAATTCTGAAGTACGACTACGATAATCACGTAATTTTTGTACATCATCATCAATTCCGACTTTGAGTGCTTCAAGCGAAGGGTAATTCAATTCACCATGTAAATAGTGAAGAAAAGTCACCCGCATCAATAAGCCATACAGATTAGCAGAAACATCAGGGAAATGTACTTCTAATCGCCATTCTGGCTGTGCTTGTTGGATGGCAGGACGTGTCCCCACATGACCTGCACCAAATAAACTATCATTTTGATATCCTGCAATACCGTTGAGCGCAGGATCTGAATGTTTAATTTTTTCACTCAATGACGCGTTTTCACAGACCACATCTACTGCATAGATGCCATTTAAACAGGGTTTATGGCGATTTAAACGCACATTAATGGTTGGAAAATCAAGAGTACGACCAATCTGATCTCCATATTGCACTCGACCTGTAATGCTATAAGGACGACCCAGTAGTTTTGCAGCTAAAGCAAGATCACCTTCTTGTAGCACTTGGCGAATACGGGTAGAACTGACGCGTTCACCTTTTAAGGCAACGGTATTTAAATTTGTGACATCAAAACCATAATCACGTAAAAATTCGCTATTGCCCTGACGATCTTTACCAAAATGAAAGTCATCACCCAGCACTAAACTTTGTGCATTGAGTTTTAATTTGAGCAAGTCAGCAAATTGTGTTGCACTGAGGCTTCTAAAATATTGATCAAATTTTGCGACTGCGATGTAATCGACACCCAGTTCAGTTAAATATTCGACTTTTTCACGTAATGAGCTAATGCGCGGAGGTGCGTCATAACCTTTAAAAAATTCAAGTGGTTGCGGCTCGAAAATCATGACTAATGTGTTTAAGCCTTGTGCTTTGGCTAACATTTGCAATTGAGCAATCATCGCCTGATGACCGAGATGGACACCATCAAAATTGCCAATCGTTACCGCAGTCGGAGGTAACTGAAAATCTGGCGATAATGCGTTGAGACGAAGCAACTTCATGGGCGTTAAATACAGTGAATTTTGCAAAGGCTATATATTGCCATAATCTCGGCGTTTCGTCTTGTTGTTGTGTTTTTACACAGAAAAATTTCAATATTTAAAACTTTTATATCAATTTAATTTATTCATTAAATAAAAATAAATCAATTTTACTTATTTAAAATCTCTTTTAATATAACGCTATCGTTGCTTTATATCGAGATAGAGATGAAAAAGCCATTTTATCAGCTAGAACAGAGCAGAGATGTGATTCGCCATTTTACCCCAAACTGGTTTACTGCAACCATGGGAACAGGCGTTGTCGCAATGATTTTAGCACAGCTCCCTTTTGCTTCATCTGTTTTGTTTATGCTTGCGACTAAATTATGGCAGTTTAATATTTTGTTATTTAGCACTTTTAGCGTGCTTTATGCTTTACGTTGGATTTTATTTCCAAATGAAGCAAAACAGATTTTTAATCATCCCAATATGAGCTTGTTTTTAGGCGCTATTCCAATGGGTTTAGCCACTATTGCCAATGGTTTCCTCAGTTTTGGTATTCATCTCTATGGGGATATTGCAATACATATTGCTGAATACCTTTGGTATCTCGATGTTTTGCTCGCAGTGATGATCGCATGGATTGTGCCGTTTTGTATGTTTAGCTGCCAAGATCATCAGCTACATCGTATGACGGCAGTATGGTTACTCCCGATAGTGGCGTGTGAAGTTGCAGCCAGTTCTGCTGGTCTTTTATTGCAACATTTAGCTGCTGACCAACATGCTTTAGCGATCTTGATCACTGGTTATGTGTTGTGGGGGATTTCAGTACTACCTGCTTTTGCGATCTTAACCATTTTAATGTTGCGTTTGGCCTTGCACCAATTGCCAGAGAAAGAAGTCGCGATTTCTAGTTGGTTATGTTTAGGACCGATTGGAACGGGAGCATTAGCGTTATTATTGCTTGGTGAGCAAGCGCCACGAATTATGCAAGTGATGGGTTTTGATGGCTTAGCAGTATTACTTCCAGCCTTAGGCATCGTTGCAAGTTTGGTGTTATTAGGTTTTGGTTTGTGGTGGTTTGGAATTGCAATTCTTACAACTTTACGTCATACACGCACAGGTATACCATTTAATCTCGGTTGGTGGGGGTTAACGTTCCCATTCGGCGTGTTTGTTTTAGCAATCTTTAACTTAGCACATCAGTTACATATCGACTTCTTACAGTATGTGGCGGTGGTTTTAAGTGTATTGTTGGTTGGCTTGTGGGTATTGGTGGTGAAGAAAACCATAGCGGGGGCGTATAGCGGTCAATTATTTTTCTCTCCTTGTTTAGTCGCCTTACAGCAGAAGATGCAATAATACCGAGATGTGCCGAAGCACACCTTTTTATGTAGCCTGAGTTCTGTTTATATCTTTAGTTTTTTTAAAAACAATTATCTTGATGGAATCTTATTTGTTCTCATCCAATTTCAGGATAAACAACTCCTTATAAATGGAGCCCTGTCTCGAACAGTTGCGGACGACATTTCCGAGTATCATGTTTTTTGTTAAATTTAGGCCATGTTTGTTTATTCTGATTGAAAAGAGTCCTTTATGAATGCTGATATTGCCCTGATTATGGCGTTGCCAAATGAGTCAAAAGGTTTATTTGAGCAAGCAGGAATAGATGTCCACTACAGTGGTATTGGCAAAATTAATGCGGCATTCAAGGCCTTTGAAGTGATTCAAAAAACAGGCTGTAAAACACTGATCAATTTAGGCAGTGCAGGCAGTTCGCACTTCGATGCTCATAGTCTAGTTGAGGTGATTACTTTCGTGCAGCGCGATATGGATGTTTCACCTTTAGGTTTTGCTGTTGGGGTGACACCGATGGATGAGCATTTTCCAGCAGAGATTCATGCACAACCCCACTTTGAATCCTTACCAAAAGGAATCTGTGGTACGGGTGATTCGTTTGAAACAGGCGTACCAAAAGTCAGCTGTAATTTAGTCGATATGGAAGCTTACGCCTTGGCTAAAGTGTGTAAAAAGCTGGGAGTACGATTGATCTCAGTCAAATATATTACAGATGGCGCCAATGATACCGCGCATCTGGATTGGGAAGAAAACCTATTGTTTGGCGCACAAAAATTATTGGCGTTGTATCAGGCGCATTTTTAAATGAAACGATCTAAGGCTGTAGTGTGTGCTGGTAAACTTTATATTGTTGGTAACCCATTGAAATAAATTTTTTATTTAATTCATATAAACGGCTATTGTGTTAAATGGAAGTAAGTTTTACCTTAGTTTATGTTGCATCTTGAGTCTTACCAATTCTTCACGCCCTACAAATTTTTTAGGATTTAGATCCCAATACTCCTCCAAGACCTGAATTATTTTTATTCTGTCTATTTCAGTAAATTGTTTTAAATCTAAGTGTTTCATTAAATAAAAATCACGATATTCTGGCAATAAACAAAACCCTAAACTGCTTAGTTTTAACTTTTCATTAAAATCTAAACATTTCTTGGACATTGGACGTAATATATTTATACGTGATGCAAAAGAGGCATAGAGCCGAATGTGTTGGACAAGTTCTTTGTTAGCAATCTGGCGAATACAAAATCCAAAACTATTTACATAGATTTTATTGGTCGTAATGATTAATTTAGCATTCATAAATAAGATCGAAGCTATCAATATAAAAATTAAAAAAAACCATCCATAAATGTTTTGATTTATAAGAAATTCAATAAGATCATTTAAGTTATTAACCGTGTTAAATTCCATATTGGAATTCATTGATAACGTAAAAATTGCCGTGATCAAAAATATAACCATAACAAAAGAAATAGGTTGATATCGACATGTAAATAAAGTGTGTTCATCTAAGGTATTCATTTGCATTTCTAATTAATTAATAGTTTGTTTTTTAACACGTTTTTATAGTTAATAAAAATACTTTAATTTAGACTTAAGGAATATCTGAAATAGTGTAGATATCCTAAAATTAACACAATACAGTTTATACTACATCCTTGAGATTTTGCATTTATTATCAATGTTCTAGTGAATGTCGTTTCTGTATTCTACGCACGGGGACAGGTTTTTCCATGATTTTTCATGCTTCATATATTTATTGATCATTGTTCCATTATTTTGTTTAGATCAACTTAATAACATTCTCATGTATTGAATAAAAAAAAGCGACTATCGAAGTCGCTTTTTTATTGCATCTCAACCATTAGAATTAAGGTTGTTTCTCAGCAAAAAATTAACGTGGCAATACACCGTACAACATCATATGCACGGTGTGTTCGATAGTGCGTTGAAACATACTGCGATTGCGTAAGGTTTTCCCTGTGACCATTTCCATTTGTGTAGAAAAATCTGCGTAATTTTGAGTGATTGCCCATATATTAATAATGAGTAATTCAGGATCGATTTCTGCTGCAATTTTGCCTTGTTCTTGCCAAGTTTGGATCACTTTGGTTTTACGCTTAAATAGCTTTTTCAAAGGACCTTTTAAAATAGGTAGAATATGCGGAGCACCCTGAATAATTTCTAATGCAAATAAACGAGAAGCTTTTGGCTGATCCCTTGAACTTTCTAATTTTTGAATTAGATAGTGTGTTAATGCTTCAGTGGGCTCAAGTTCTGACTCAAGGGTTTGCAAAGGAGCAAGCCACTTCTGTAAAACTGTTGTAAGAACTTCAACGTAAAGAGACTCTTTATTTTCATAATAATAGAAAATATTCGATTTATGCATATTTGCAAGCTGTGCAATCTCATCCAAACTTGCACCACTGAACCCATAGACGGAAAAAACATCCAGGGCAGCATTCAGCAATTGATTGCGCTTTTGTGTACTTTTTTTCTGTTCCATCTGAGAGCTTGATTCAAAAAATGTCATTGACATTGTAAGATAATTTGTCGGATTTGTGCACAATAACGCATTTTTTTTGTCGAAAAAAAACTTTACGATGAAATGAAAATTTCCTACGTAATTGATAATTCTTGAAATCTCAATATATGAATACATATTTTGTAAAAAATTAATCTGTGTTGGTCTTGCAAGAACACTGAAATTCTATTATTTAGCATGTCTTTACATATAAAAAGCAGTCTTAGGTTGCTAAAACTGCATCAAGTACTTGTTGTTCAAGCTGAGCGAAAGCAATGCTTTTTTTGCGGGGACGGGGGAGGTCTACTTGGAAATTCCGTGCGATATGACCTTGATCCAGCAATATGATTCGATCTGCCAATTGCACTGCTTCACTGACATCATGTGTGACCAAAATTGCAGTAAAACCTTGTTCCTTCCATAGACGTTCAATCAAATTTTGCATTTCTAAACGCGTCAAAGCATCTAATGCGCCTAATGGCTCATCCAGCAATAAAATACGTGGTGTATGTGAAAGTGCGCGTGCAAGAGCAGCACGTTGGCGCTGTCCACCAGAAAGCTGTGCTGGCCATTGATTGGCTTTGTCTTTTAAGCCTACTTTTTCTAATAGTGTTGCTGCAAGCGCATATTGTTCTTTAGCTAAACCAAGTTGAGCATTGTGCAGAACACTTTTCCACGGTAATAATCGAGGATCTTGGAACATCACGCGAATATCAGCGCTCGTAATGCCCTCAGGGAAATTGCGAGCAGATTGAAATTTTATTTCTCCATAACTGACATTTTCTAACTGAGCAATCAAACGCAGTAGCGTACTTTTGCCGCAACCACTGCGTCCAACAATAGCAACAAATTCACCCGCTTGAATGTTGAGGTCTAAATCCTCAAGAACTTTGACATCACCATAAAATTTATACAGTTGCTCAATCAAAATATCAGCGCCATTGGCGGGTACTGTAGAAGTTTCTGGTTCTGTTATTGGTTGAATGAGACTGTTATCGTAAAAGTTTAAATTTAAGTTACTCATGTTTCTGTGCCTTTTATTTTTGATACCCTGCATGCCAACGCAATAGATAGCGTTCTAGTGCTTGTGCTAATACATCTGCTAATTTACCCAGTAGGGCGTAGAGTAAAATACCGACTAAGACAATATCGGTCTGTAAAAACTCGCGTGCATTCATGGTCATATAACCAATTCCCGACTGTGCTGAAATCGTTTCTGCAACGATTAAGAGTACCCAAACCAAACCTAGAGAAAAGCGCAGTCCAACTAAAATCGAGGGCATCGCACCTGGTAAGATAATGTCTCGATAAAGCTGCCAACGATTCAGACCGTAGCTTTTACCCATTTCGATGAGCTGTGGATCGACGGAGCGGATACCATGATAAGTATTGATGTAGATCGGGAAAAACACGCCGATCGCAACCAAAAATAACTTGGCAGTTTCATCAATACCAAACCATAAAATCACCAGTGGAATTAGTGCTAGTGCAGGGATATTACGGATCATTTGCAGGGTAGTATCCAGCAAGGTTGAAGCCACACGCGATGAGCCATTGAGTAGTCCTAGTATCAGACCGAGTCCACCACCAATTAATAAACCGAGTAGCGCCCGACCTGCACTGACTTTGACATGCTGCCAAAGTTCGCCACTAACTAGCAAATGCCAGAAAGCACTCACAACAGCAGTTGGGGCAGGTAATATTCGATTTTGTAGCAACCCAGAGCTAGATGCTGTTTGCCAAATCAGAATCAACAGTATTGGGAATAACCATGGCAGTAGACCTTTACCTATTCTTTGTGTTCCACGTGAAACATCCTTCAAAAAAGGTTTTGTACTCATGCATCCTCCTTGACCAAGGTTTTTGGCACTTTCACTTCGGGCACATAGTTATTGGCAATGATTTCTCCGAATGGACCTGTGAGATGAGGTTGTGCCAATTTTTCACGAGTTTTAAGTGGGAGTAGTGGGAACACCAATTCGGCAAAGCGGATTGATTCTTCCAAATGTGGATAGCCAGAGAAAATAAAGGTATCAATGCCTAAATCAGCATATTCTTGAATGCGTGCGGCAACTGTTTCAGGGTCTCCGACTAAAGCAGTACCCGCGCCGCCACGAACTAAGCCAATGCCTGCCCATAAATTCGGAGATACCTCTAATTGATCTTTACGTCCGCCGTGTAGTGCAGCCATACGTTGCTGACCGACTGAGTCCATCTGCGCAAATTTTTTCTGTGCCGCCGCAATTGTGGCATCATCCAGATATTGAATCAGTTCATCGGCGGCGGCCCATGCTTGTTCATTGGTTTCGCGCACAATCACATGCAAACGGATGCCATAAGTAAGTGTGCGACCTTTGCCAGCTGCTTTAGCACGGAGATATTCAATTTTCTTCTTTACTGCAGCAGGAGGTTCACCCCAAGTCAGATAGGTATCGACCTGTTCTGCCGCCAGTTCGGTTGCTGCTTCTGATGAGCCACCAAACCACAGGGGGGGATAAGGCTGCTGTACAGGCGGGTAGAGCAGTTTGGCGTCATCGACACTGAGGCGTTCGCCGTGGAATGTAAATGATTCACCCGTATGTGAGCGAGTCAGGATTTCACGCCAGATTTTGACATATTCGGATGCGGTTTGATAACGGGTACTATGATCTTCATATAGACCATCACCTTTCAGTTCTTGTTCGTCACCGCCAGTCACCAGATTCAGCAAAATACGACCATTGGAAAGGCGGTCAAAAGTAGCTGCCATCCGTGCCGCAAGTGCAGGTGTGGTAATGCCCGGGCGTAGTGCTACCAAAAACTTAAGTTGCTTAGTCGCATCAATCAGACTTGCTGCAGTGATCCATGGATCTTCACAAGAACGGCCAGTCGGAATCAATACCCCTGCATAACCGAGATTATCCACGGCAACGGCAATCTGTTTCATATAAGCATGATCGACCTGACGAGCACCCTTGCTGGTGCCTAAATAACGACTGTCACCATGAGTGGGAATAAACCAGAAAATATTCATGTCGATGTTCCTTATAAAATGAAAAGTATGACTATTGGGCAGACCAGACGCTGTGCTGAATATTGATGTGCACAGGAATGAGTTGCTCTTGTTTAAATAAGTCGGCGATTTGCTGCTGACTTGTGATCACTTCACTGTTGAGTGCATATACAGGTGAAGGTTTTGGACGTTTATTGAGAACTTGTTGGGCGACAGGGGTACTGAGACCTGTGCTTTGTGCATAAATCTGTAAGGCTTGATCTTGATGCTTTACAATCCGTAGATCTGCGCTATTTACACTGTTAATGAGTTTCTGCGCTGAATCTGGATGCTTTTGAATGAAGTCAGGATTGCCGATATAAAAAGAATAAGTGGTTGGAAAAGCAGAGCCATCGACCAAAGTTTTTGTATGGCCTTGTAACTCTGCAGTTCCTAAGTAGGGTTCCCCAATTGCCCACGCATCTACGGCCTGCTTATCAAAGGCCGCGCGTGCATCGGCAGGAGGTAACCAAATCGGTTGAATGTCTTGCCAAGACAGCCCCGCTTTTTGCAGGGTTTTAGCCAAGAGTTCGTGTGCACTTGAGCCTTTCTGTACCGCAACTCGCTTGCCTTTTAAATCTTGCAGGGTATTTATTTTATCGTTGGCATGAACCAATACAGCTTGGCCTGTGGGTGCAACCACCTCATAAGCCACGTAGCTCAACGGTTTTGCTGCAGCTTGAGCAAAGATTAGTGGGGTATTGCCCACATAGCCAAAATCGATAGCACCGACGGCAAGTGCTTCTAACATTTGCGGCCCAGCTGGGAATTCACGCCATTCAATTTTGGCGTTCGGAAATGCTTGCTCAAGCAGTTGTTGCTGTCTAGCTACCAATAAATTCAGTGATGATTTCTGAAAGCCAATAGACAGGGTTTTGACCGCCGTATTTTCTTCGGCTGAAGTTACTTTCTCCGTACTTTGCGGCTCAGTTTTTTGGCAGCCGCTGAGTAAAAATGCAGAGATCAGTAAACTAAGAACAGAAATCTTCGCTAACAACGTCATGATGCTCTCCTATTATTGAACGTTGTTCTTTAATACGGCATCTTGAATCACAAGCTGCTTGGGAATCAGTTTTTGTGCGAAGAAAGCATCGGCAACATATTGCTGTTCTATTGCAACTTTATTAGAGATGGGTTGAACTCCGAAACCCATACGTGAAATTGAGCTTTTCAAAACATCAAACTTAAGCCCTGTTGGTTTTTCCAGTAATTTTGCTGCATCGTCAGGACGGGTTTTGACCCAATCTGTCGTTTGATTGAGTGTTGTCACCACCGTATTTAAAACCTGTGGATGACGCTCAGCAAATTGACGATCAGCCAAATAAAATTGGTGATTGCTGACAAACTGTTCCCCTGTTGCAATGACACGCGCATGAATTTGATGTTCAGCTGCGGCGAAAAATGGATCCCAAATCACCCAAGCATCTACAGCACCTTTTTCAAATGCCGCGCGGGCATCCGCTGGTGGAAGATAAACGGCTTGAATATCTTTTAAACTGAGATTGTTTGCTTCTAAGAGTTTGAGTAGAAGATAGTGAACATTGGAACCTTTATTCAGCGCCACACGTTTACCTTTCAGATCTTGGATGGACTGAATAGGAGAATTTTTTTGTACGATCAAGGCTTCGGCTTGTGGTGCTGCAGGTTGGTTCGCGACATAGACCAGATTGGGATTGGCGGCTTGAGCAAAGATTGGCGGTGCTTCACCTGCTTCGCCAAATACCACGCTACCTACATTCAGTCCTTCCAATAGTTGTGGTCCCGCAGGGAATTCCACCCATTTCACCGTGACACCTTGAGCAGCAAGATTTTTTTCTAATTCACCTTTTGCTTTAACAATCGGCAAGATGCCATACTTTTGAAAGCCGATATTTAATGTTGTGGTTTCTTGTTTTGTTGTCTCTTGCTGCTCTGGTTTTTTTGCACAACCTGCAACACCCATTACACTAACAAGACTTGCTGCAATGATTGTAGATGTTGCCCATGAACGATGAATAGAAATAGCCATGTGAGTTGCGCTCCCCGACAAATCAAAAGATTTAAATAAGATGAGCAACTAAGCTAAAACTTTTTTTATTGCATAAAAAATAACTAATTAGGCTTTGCTTATGATGAAAAAAGCAAAATAGAAGATTGCATAACTTTATCGATAGTTAGAATAAGAAAAACAATACTTTATTTAAATAAAGTATTGTTTTTATATTAAATTTTAATTTTTGGTTTAGATGGTTTTTATTTCTGATCTATTAGTTAAGCAGAGATCATGATGATGAAGAGAGCTATTTATCAGAAATAAACATATCTCTTCACCATATTTAGTCTTCATATTAGGGTCTTTTTAAACACCAAAGAATTACGCTGATAATTATAGAGTGCTTGGCGTGCATTCGGTAAATCATCTACGCTGGCAGGAATAAAGCCTTGTTCCAAGAACCAATGCGCTGTCCGAGTGGTCAGAACAAAGAGTTGCTGAATACCTTGTTGCTTGGCTTTAATTTCTAAAAATTGCAAAATCTGGCTACCACGATTGGATTTCCGATAGCTTGAATCGACAGCAACACAGGCAATTTCCGCTGAACGAATTTCATTTGATCCAGCAGGAATCGGATATAGTGCAGCGCAGGCCAAAATCATGCCGTCCCGTTCAATCACTGCAAACTGTTCAATTTCACTTTCAAGACGTTCGCGTGAGCGATAAACCAGAATACCTTCTTGTTCCAAAGGGCGAAGTAAGTTAATTAGACCACCAACATCTTGAATATTGGCAATTCGCACTTCTTCATAGTGAGCATCGGTAATCAGCGTACCAATACCATCACGGGTAAATAGCTCTTCAATCAAAGCACCATCATATGCATAAGAAATTAAATGTACGCGATGAACACCAGATAAAGAGGCTTGTTGTGCTTGCTTTAGGTGTAAAGCAAATTCTGGATATTGTTGCTGATTTTGTTGAATATAGGGTTCAAGCTGCCGAGAACTTAGTTCACGAAGTAACTGTTTTTGCTCATTCATTAGCCCTTGTTTTTCCCCAAGGAATATTAACTTATCTGCTTTCAAAGCAATCGCAGTTTTGGTCGCAACTTCTTCAGCGAGTAAGTTAAAGACTTCCCCTGTGGTTGAATAGCCTGTTGGACCAAGCAGAACAATATTGTGATTGTCTAAATGACGTTGAATGGCATCTGTATCTACGGAGCGAACTTCTCCCGTCAGCTGGAAATCAATACCTTCACGAATGCCATACGGCTTGGCTGTGACAAAATTGCCTGATACGACATCAATGCGAGCACCATACATCGGTGAGTTGGCGAGTCCCATCGACAGCAATGCTTCAATTTCGAGGCGAATTGAGCCGACAGCATTCATGACACCACGAAGAGATTCGCGAGTCGTCACGCGACGGTTTTGATGAAAAGGTGTTTCGATATGACGTTCGAGTAGATTTTGATTGATCTGTGGACGTGCTCCATGCACGAGAATCAAGCGAATACCTAAAGAATGTAGCAGCGCAATATCGTGAATAATATGTTGAAAGTTATGGTGTTGAACGGCTTCACCACCAAACATTAACACAAAAGTTTTATCACGATGCGCGTTAATATACGGTGCAGAGTGGCGAAACCAATGTACATAATCTTGCGTTGTACTATTTGAAGTTTCAGTCATTTGGTTCGCCATGTTCATCTCAGAGATACATCAATTTATCTGATTCTAACCAAAAAAATGAAAAGATAAATCTATTCTCAAACTCACGAGGCAACTTTAATTGAATTGGATGATCAAAAAAGCTTAAAAGCCCATGATGCGGATAATACTATTATCGTCAGCATTGACTAAAATAAAGTCATTATTGATTTTATACCATTGTTGGTTACGGCCTGGTTTTGGTAAATTATTATCTTTATAATCAACCTTATAACCATTTCCACGGTAGTGTTGAGGCATCACATAGCCTGCTTGCCAACGATGTTGTTTTAAACGCTCGACACCACGTTCTTCGCGCATACGACGTTCACGTTGACGATTTTCACCATCTGGACGATCAAAGCCACGACCATTTTGCCAGCCACCACCACGCTGATCTTCATCACGATCAAAATGCGGACCTGCAAAACTAGCCATACTGCTAAAGATGGTCGTTGAACCTAAAATCAAGATAATGAAAAATTTTTTCATGATGCACCTTATGTATTTCGGATGTCTCTCATGTGAACTACTGTACGTTAAAAATGCAGAGAAACTGTGAAGATCAATTCATTATTCGATTAAAATAATGAAGAGACTTTAGTCATTTCGCTGAAAACAGCATCTTTAACGACAGTGTTCAATGTTATTTAGAATTATTCTATAAAATTAATTAACCTTGTGCATCAATACTTTGCCCGTTCATCTCTAAACTATCATCACCCATAAGGTAGAGATAGGCTGGCATGATGCTATCAGGTGTTGGAAGCACTTTCGGATCTTCTTCAGGATAGGCTTTTGCACGCATTGCAGTACGTGTGCCACCTGGGTTGATACAGTTAAAACGAATGTTTGGATACGTATTTTCTGCAGCAAAGATTTTGCTCATGGCTTCAGTTGCAACTTTAGAAACAGAATATGCTCCCCAAAGTGCACGTGCTTCACGGCCCACGCTTGAGCTGGTAAATACCACAGAAGCTTGTTCAGATTTCTCAAGTAATGGCAGCAACGCTTGAGTCAATGCAAAAGGCGCACGTAAGTTGACCGCCATTACATCATCCCAAACATCAACAGGATAATGCGCAAGTTCAACTCGATCGCCGAGCATACCTGCATTATGCAAAATGCCATCAAGGCGACCAAATTGTTGTTCAAGCGTATCGACTAAAAGTTCATAGTCGTGGCTTGATGCCGTTGAAAGTTGTAAGGGTAAAATCGCAGGTTGGGGTGCTCCTAAGCCTTCGATTTCATCATAAATCACTTCAAGCTTATTGAGGGTACGGCCATGCAAAACAACTGTTGCGCCGTGAAGGGCATAACTCATAGCAGCAGCACGTCCGATCCCATCACCTGCACCAGTGATCAGGATAATACGATCTTTTAATAGATCAGGACGAGGTTGATATTCTGAATATTTCATTGTTATGCCTCCTGTTATGATCTTCAATATAATGTTTAACCCATCATACCCTGATTTTCTGACAAAACAGTGATTTTCTGTTTAAGCAGTTGATGGAGTTCAGGGATGGTTTGAATAATGGCATCAGCTTGCCATGCTGCGAGATCATCACGTGATTCAACAGGTAAATAGCCATAAGCTGCTAAGATGGTGTACATGTCCGCATTACGACCTGCATCGATGTCACGTGGATGATCGCCTACATAAATAATGTCTTGCACATCTATATCGAGCTGTTTTGCTGCGAGATACATCGGTTCAGGATCAGGTTTAGTTTTGCTGACATCCTCAGGGCAAACCAGCACTGCACAACGTTCTGTGAGATTCAATTTTGCCAATAGTGACTCACTTAAACCGCGTGGTTTATTGGTGACAATTCCCCAAGGAATTTGATGTGCTTCAAGTTCTTCAAGCAAAGGATACATCCCTAAAAAGAGATCGGTATCGACCACAATATTGTCACCATATACATCTAAAAAACGTTGGCGATGTGCTAAAAATACAGGGTCGGTGACATCTAATTCTGGATAGACTAGTTTGACCATGGCACGCGCGCCTTCAGACACTTGGGTGCGAATGGTCTCAGCATCAACAACAGGACGTTGTTCATCACGACACATCTGCTGGATGATGCGGATGAAATCTGCAGCAGTATCGATTAAGGTACCATCAAGATCAAATAAAACAGCTTTCATTAAGCACCTGTATTCGTAGTATGAACCATATAATTCACATCAACATTTGGTGCTAACCAATAGTGTTTGGTGATTGGATTGTAATGAAGTCCAGTCATTTCCTTTAAGGTCAATCCAGCATTACGAATATCATGTGCCATTTCAGAAGGGCGAATAAATTTATGATAATCATGCGTACCTTTTGGTAGTAAACGCAGCACGTATTCGGCACCAATAATGGCAAATAAATAAGATTTAGGATTGCGGTTGATGGTTGAAAAGAACACATGACCACCGGGTTTGACTAAGCTTTGGCAGGCTTTTACGATAGATGCAGGGTCAGGAACGTGTTCCATCATTTCCATACAAGTTACAACATCGTATTGACCTGCTTGTTCTTGAGCCAGTTGCTCAACTGGAATCTGGCGATATTCAATATTTTGCACATTGTCTTGTTGTGCATGTAAGCGACCAACAGCAAGTGGTGCTTCGCCCATGTCGATACCGAGAACATTTGCACCGCGTCGAGCCATGCTTTCTGCCAAGATTCCTCCACCGCAGCCGACATCAAGTACTTTTTTGCCAGCCAAGCCACCAACACGTTCATCAATCCAATTTAAGCGTAATGGATTAATCTGGTGTAGAGGGCGGAACTCAGAATGTTGATCCCACCATTTGGCAGCCAGTGCTTCAAATTTTGCGATTTCTTGTGGGTCAACATTCAATTGCGACATGGTGTCACCTCTATATTTTAGGATGATTATTTCGGTTTAATCTGTTGGTAGTGTAGCGATTCTAGAAAAAAAAGCGATAAATCCAATAAAAAACTTCACAGAAGCAAAACGAATTGGTCGTGTTTGTTTTATATTTAGCATATAAACTTACGAAAAATGCTTAGAGGAAAAGCAAACTCAATGAAAAAGTTAGTATTAGGTGGTTTAAGTGCGGCTGTAATGGCATTTTCAATGAATGCAATGGCTGCGGATTTTGTTGCTGGTAAAGATTATATCGTGGTTGCAAATCCAGGTAAGACAGCTGCACCTGCAGGACAGCTCGAAGTTCGAGAATTTTTCTGGTACGGTTGCCCGCACTGCTTCAAGCTTGAGCCACATATGCAAACGTGGTTGAAGAAAATTCCAAAAGATGTTTATTTCCTTCGTACACCAGCGGCAATGAACAAAGTATGGGAACAAGGTGCGCGTGGTTACTACGTGTCTGAAGCGCTTGGCGTGCGTAAGAAAACACATATTCCTTTGTTCCATGCGATTCATGAAGGTGGTCAGCAGATTTTTGACCAAGCATCACAAGCGAAATTCTTTGCGCGTTATGGCGTCCCTGAAGCGAAATTTAATAGCATGTTTAACTCTTTCCCGATCACAGCAAAAATTGCTGAGTCAAATAAATTGGCTCAACAGTACCAGTTGACGGGTGTACCAGCAGTTGTTGTAAACGGTAAATACGTTGTACAGGGCGAAGACGGTAAAGTGACTCAAGTTATTGATTACTTATTGGAAAAAGAGCGTAAAGCAAAATAATTTGTGTTTCGCAAAGATTAAAAAAGGACTGTTAATACAGTCCTTTTTCTTTTAATTCTTTTCGTCGAGATGAAATTCTTTTAAATCAATTTGCACGGTTTGCGTTGGCAAAGAGAGCGCTTGACTGACATAGAGGTTGATTAATTTCTGACGTGAACCAATTGAACGTTGATAATAACTTGAGTTTAAAAGCAATGCAGCGCCATAAGTCAGTGACCAGATATAAGATAAATAGTCACGAATCGACATATCATAGTTCTGAGATTTTAAATATTTCTCAGTCATATCTTTCAAAGAAACAATCCGTTGCTGGCGAACTTCATAAAGCTCATCAAATAGATGCTTTAACTTTGATTCGGTCATCGTTAAATGCTCTTCGAGCTGATGCAGCAAAATCGTACGACTAGGTGCCATCAGGTGATGCAACATATAGCGAGGTGCGTATTCTTTGAAGTCAGTGTTGTACTGGTCTGAAATCTTTAGAATTTCTTTTTCATTTTGAATGATTAATTCAAGTAGCAATTCATTTTTGCTACGAAAATGCTTGTATAAAGTGCCCTTAGCAATATCTAGTTCGGCAACCAGTTCATCTAAGGTCATTTCTTGGTTGTTTTCTAATAATAATTTTTCCGCAACCTGCAAAATTTTTTCTTTACGAATTAAGAACTGGGTATGACGATCAGGATTCATGATGCTTATAAGCTCCTCATAGTGTTCTAAACGGCATCGCATAATTGTTGAACACAATCATAATGCTAAGCAATGCTTTTATATATCAAACTTTAGCTTTGATATGATCAAGCGTTTTGTGGTTCCCAATTTGAGATACCGCGGAATAATAAGCGTACTTGCGTCGCTGCATTATCAATAAAGAGGTTTTGCTGTTTCAGTAGATGATCAATCGTAAATTGTTTTGGTAAATTGATCCATGTCATTGCCCATGTAAATGACATATTAATTAAGATGGTGGATAAGACTTGCAGATCTTTGGCTTCTTTGATGTGCTTAAAGGTCTCAAGCTTGCATAAGTCGATAGCAAGGTCTTCAATTAAAAACTCAATTTCGCGTGCGATTGCGATCCGAACAGATTCTGAACCACCCCAACGCTCCGCAATCATAAACTGCCATTGTTGTGGGCTGTGGTTAACTGCCTGTACAAATAGCTCAATACTAGTACGTGTTTTCGCACCGCCACTATGCTGTAAATAACTTTGTCCAAGTTGATGAATCAAACTTTTTAAGTGCAGCGAAACTTGGTCAACAAGCTCTTGCCCCAAAGCTTCCATATCTTGGAAATGACGATAAAACGCAGTTGGTACTAAACCAACTTCACGTGCAACTTCACGCAAACTAATACTACTAAATGAGCGCCCTGAAGTACTCAGGTGGAGTGCTGCATCTAGTAGAGCCTGCCGACTTTGTTGTTTTCGTTCATCTCTAATCGACATGAATAAGACTCATTGAAACCGTACAACAGAGTCTAGCAAAAAAAACAGGATTTTTTTAGCCCTGAGCGAGGATTAAACAAAGCAACGCTTTGTCCGAGCGCAAGATGAACAGCTGTGCTGTGAATATGAGGATTAAACAAAGCAACTTTTGTCCTGAGAAGTATTTAAAGCTTCCCAAGAAGATGCGCAGCTATGCTGTGAATATGGGATTAAATAAAGCTACTGTGTCTTGAGAAGCCCCTCCGAAGCCTCATAAGAAGAAAACAATCTGAGTGCTGAGAAGTCTTTATCAGCTTATCAAAAAGCTGATTAGTTATTTGAACAGGAAAGGATGATTCTTAATCAAGATGCATAGATGTATTGGTGAAGGGCTGAATACATGTGATCAAAAACCATTTTCTTAATCTTTTTAAAAGCTTATTAAAAAGTATAAAAAATATTCAAAAAATTAGTGAACAAGTGTTGACTCAGTGAACACAAATAAATATAGTGTACATATGTTCACTACATGAACATTTGTTCACTCAATATAAATAGCCAGATACAAAACGAGGAACGTATGAACGCAAAGTTAGGTTATCAGCCACATTGGGTAAGAGAAGATTTCGTTGATTTTGTTTTGCAAAAAATAAAACCAACATTTGCTTGGAAACGCATTCTTGCTGAAGTGACAGCTGTGCGTCCATTAAGTACAGATATGGTTTTATTGACCTTAAAACCAAATCATAACTTTGACCTTTCTCGTGTATGTGCAGGGCAAAGTGTTTTGATTACCTTGATGATCCAAGGGGTATATCACCAACGTAGCTACTCTATTATAGATATCACTGAACAAGGTGAAATCCGTTTAGGCATTAAAGTACAAGGTCTTGTATCAAGTGCAGCACAACTTTTACATGTCGGTGAAAGTGTTGAGATTTCTCAAGCACAAGGTGATTTTGTACTCCATCAAGGACAGCAACCTGCGGTATTCATTGCCTCAGGTTCTGGGATTACTGCAATTTATTCATTAGTGAAACAAGCAATTGCACAACAGTTAAAAGAAATACATGTGGTGTACTTCAACCGTGCCGAAGTCTTCCACCAAGAAATTTTGGATTTGGCGCAGCAATATCCACAAGTGAAATATCACTTTTTTAATACTGCTGAACAAAAGCAGCATTTAGATAGTGTGTTATTAAAGCAATTGGTTCCGAATTTTGCTGAATTGCAAGCCTATGCTTGTGGTCATCACAGCATGATGCGCCAAGCACAAGAAATTTATACGCAACATGGTGTAGTCGAAAATTTCCATCAAGAGTTTTTCCAACCTGTTCAACTTGAACAGTCGAATGAAGCTCAGAACATTACATTCCGTCGTTCGCAACAAAACTTTATTGCAACGACAAATCTTTTAAGCAGTGCAGAACAAGCAGGATTACGTCCACAACATGGTTGTCGAATGGGGGTATGTAATCGTTGTAGCTGTACCAAAGTCAGTGGTGTAACGCAAAACGTGCTCACAGGTGAAATTGATGATCAGCCAAACCGTGCGATCAAATTATGTGTGAGCCAAGCCCTTAGCCCAGTCACGATTGACCTATAAAAACAAAGACATTTGAGGATTATCACAATGAATATGGCATTAGAATTTAAAGCAGCATCAAAATCAGCTCATCTAACACCAGAGCAAATAGAAGAGTTTGGTCGTCGTGTAGAACAGATTCGTTTAGATGTGATGCAGAATCTAGGTGAACAAGATTCAAAATATATTTATAAAGTACGTAATTTCGTGCGTTATACCGAAATCGCATCACGTGGCATGTTGATGTTCGGTGGTTGGATCCCACCAGTATGGTTGTTGGCGACAGCCATGCTTGGTGTGTCTAAGATCGTAGAGAATATGGAACTTGGTCATAACGTGATGCATGGTCAGTTTGACTGGTTGAATGATCCAAGTTTACGTGGCGAAGATTATGACTGGGATAATACGTGTTCAGGTAATGACTGGCGTTATACCCATAACTATATGCACCATACTTATACCAACATTGTCGGTAAAGACCATGATGTGGGATATGGCATCTTACGTGTCACGGAAGATCAGAAGTGGGAAGTGCGTCATCTGTTCAATATCCCATTGGCATTACAATTGATGTTCTTCTTCCAATGGTATGTGGGCGTGCAAAACCTGCATCTTGAAGATGCTTTGGTTTATAAAACCAAAACGTGGAAACAAGTTTGGGCAGATGCAGCTGAGTTCCGTAAGAAAGCTAAACGTCAAGTCTTAAAAGATTATGTGTTCTTTCCAGCGATTGCGACTATTAACTTTATTCCTGTATTAGCAGGGAATGCTGTGGCAAATATTATTCGTAATCTTTGGTCATCAGCCGTGATTTTTAATGGTCACTTTACTGAAGATGCTGAAACATTTGAAGCGGATAACACTGAAAATGAAAGCAAAGCAGAGTGGTACTTACGTCAGATCCGTGGTTCGAGTAACTTTACAGGCGGTAAGTGGATGCACTTTATGAGTGGTAACTTGAGCCATCAAATTGAGCATCATTTATTCCCAGATATGCCAGCCAATCGTTATGAAGAAGTTGCACCAAAAATCAGAGCTTTATGTGCTGAATATGGCGTGAACTATAACGAAGCAAACTTTATGAAACAGTTCTGGACCGTTTGGGTACGTTTAGCGAAGTGCTCATTGCCAAATGATGTGGGTGCAAACCTAACTCAAGCATTCAGCAAACTGAAAGCAAAATTGAAGCTTGCTTAAACTGGTGAATTGTAACGAATAAGTAAAACTGAAAGTACGTGTAATTGAGCTATACTATGGCGCAATGATATTTGAGCCATAGTTTTAAGGAATCGTTATGCGTATTGACCAAAGAGCATTAGACCAATTACGTGAAGTAAAAATTACGCGTAATTATACCCGTTACGCAGAAGGTTCAGTTTTGGTTGAGTTTGGTCATACCAAAGTATTGTGTACGGCGAGTATTGATAATTCAGTACCACGCTTCCTGAAAGGTCAGGGTCAAGGTTGGGTCACTGCTGAATACGGTATGTTACCGCGTTCGACACATACTCGTAGTGACCGTGAGGCAGCGCGTGGTAAGCAGACAGGTCGTACTCAGGAAATTCAACGTTTAATTGGTCGTAGCCTTCGCGCCATGGTTGATTTGAAAAAGTTGGGTGAAAACACGATTACGATTGACTGTGATGTCATCCAAGCTGACGGTGGTACACGTACTGCAGCAATCACAGGTGCAGCAGTTGCCTTGGTTGATGCGATGAATGTGTTACTGAGCAACAAAAAAATTAAACAAGACCCATTAAAGGGTTTGGTTGCAGCAATTTCGGTCGGGATGTATCAAGATGAAGTCCTACTCGATCTTTGCTACGAAGAAGATTCAAATTGCCAAACGGATTTAAACGTGGTGATGACACAAGCTGGTGAGTTTATTGAAATTCAAGGAACGGCTGAAGAAAAACCGTTCACACGCCAGCAGTGCAATGCCATGTTAGAGCTTGCAGAGAAAGGAATCTTGGAATTGATTCAGAAGCAACAGCAAGCACTCGGTTGGTAAGTTCCAGTTGATAGTGCGGGCGGTCTGGTTTTTTTAGACCGCCTTTTTTTTATCTTCGATGTCATTGAATTGCTATAAAACAATCATTCAACTGTCATTTATATTGTATTGACTATCTGCACGAATATTTTAACGGATAGTAAAATGCGAAATTTCCTTTTAGTGCTGCTGAGTAGTAGTGTCTTCTTATTAAGTGCATGTAATGACAATGATAGTGGCGATAACAATAAACCTACGCCAACACCAGAGCCGCCAACCTCGAACTGTAAAATCCATTGCGCCCCATAATAAGAATAAGGAAATAACAAATGAACCGTCGTGATTTTTTATTAAATTCAACCAAAGCACTTTTTGGAACAGCCGCTTTAACAAGCTTTCCAATGAGTATTCAAAAAGCATTAGCGATTGATGCCAAAGTAGAAACAGGAACAATTAAAGACGTTAAACATGTGGTGATTTTGACCCAAGAAAACCGTTCGTTTGATAATTATTTTGGTACCTTGAAAGGTGTACGTGGCTTTGGTGACCGTTTTACCATCCCTTTAACTCAGGGACGTAAAGTTTGGGAGCAATATGATGCGAACAAAAACAAAGTTTATCCCTACCATTTAGACAGTACGCGCGGTAACGCACAGCGTGTCAGTGGAACACCGCACTCATGGACCGATGGGCAGTACGCATGGGATCATGGTCGTATGGGAAATTGGGTTCAATATAAACAACCTCAGTCTATGGGTTATTACAAACAGCAAGAAGTTGAGTTTCAGTTTGCTTTAGCCAATGCCTTTACTTTATGCGATGCATATCATTGTGCGATGCACACAGGAACTAACTCAAATCGTATGTTTATTTGGACAGGAACAAATGGCCCAACTACAGGAAATGTGGCCAGTGTAGTCAATGATTTAGATGCGATAGGTCCATCAACGACAGGTTATGATTGGACAACTTATCCAGAACGTTTACAACAAGCAGGTGTAAGCTGGAAAGTTTACCAAAACATGCCAGATAACTTTACAGATAATCCTCTAGCAGGATTTAAACAGTATCGTCGTGCCAATGAATTGTCTGGGAAACCAGTCAGTAACAGTACCATTTGTCCTGCCTATGATCCTGCGATTGATGCAAATCAACCATTATATAAAGGGATTGCCAACACCATGCCTGATGGCGGATTTCTTGGGACATTTAAAGAGGATATTGCCCAAGGTCAATTACCTCAAGTGAGCTGGTTGGTCGCTCCAGCGACCTATAGTGAACATCCTGGACCTTCAAGTCCAGTTCAGGGCGCGTGGTATATTCAAGAGGTTTTGAATGCTTTAACGGAGCGTCCAGAAATTTGGAGTCAGACTGTCTTTTTAATTAATTTTGATGAGAATGATGGTTTCTTCGACCATGTGCCATCACCAAGTGCACCATCAATTGATGTGTCTGGTGAGGTCTGTGGTAAGTCGACATTAACTGAAGCGCAAATGTCGTATGAATATGCAACACATGACAAGGCATCATCGGGACAGCCAAACTTTACCGATCCAAAAGTGAGTAATGGGGTTGGGGTATATGGACCAGGGATTCGTGTTCCAATGTACATCATTTCCCCTTGGAGTCGTGGTGGTTGGGTCAATTCACAAGTATTTGATCATTCTTCGGTGATTCGTTTTTTGGAACAGTGCTTTGATGTAGAAGAACCGAATATCAGCCCTTATCGCCGTGCAGTATGTGGTGATTTAACGACAGCTTTTGATTTTGAAACACCGAATATTGTTCCATTGCCAGATCTATCAGGGAAGAAAACCAAAGCTGAAGCTGATGCAATCCGTAAAGCACAAGAAGGTTTAGCTCAGGTGAGCCGCCCGCTGAATCAAGCTTATCCAATACAAGAAACAGGCATTCGTCCATCACGTGCATTGCCATATATCCTTCATACCAGTGCCAAAGTTGATGTTGCTGCGAAAACTGTAAAGTTGATGTTCTCCAATACGGGCACACACGCAGCAGTTTTCCATGTCTATGACAAATTGAATCTGGATGCTGTACCGCGCCGCTATATGGTTGAAGCAGGCAAACAATTGGATGACATTTGGCAAACCAAAGAAAGTCGTTATGACTTATGGGTACTTGGGCCAAATGGTTTCCATCGAAGTTTTATTGGTGATTTATCTCAAGCAGAGCAGTCTGCTGCCTTACCTGAGATACGCGTATGTATGGAAGAGTGTGATCCGAAACTTTTCTTAAAAGTGCGTAATGATGCAGCTCAAACTGCAAAATTCATCGTAAAAGCCAATGCGTATTTACCAAGTCAAACATGGCAAATCGAAACAGCTGCAACAGAGAAAGAGTTAAGCTGGGATATGAGCGAGTTTGGTGGCTGGTATGATTTCACGGTGACTATGGTCAACGAGCCAAGTTATAGCCGTCGTTTTGCTGGTCGTATTGAAACAAATGAAGATTCAATTTCTGATCCATACATGGGCTTTGTTGGTTCATGATGTTTTAATTTTGCGATTGCAAAAAACAGTCTAAACACAGTTTAGGCTGTTTTTACTTTATTCTGGTTAGAGATGTAAAAACATGATGTTATCATTTTCTACATACCTTAACTGACGCATTTCATAATGTAACAGAGCACGCAAATTTGACTCATTTTGCTTTGTTAAATTTATAAAATTGAAAGAAAACAAAATAGGGATGAGAATGTTACAAGTATTTCTCGTATTTTTGACCGCAGTTACTTTTGTCTTGATGGCTGCCGACCCAAGACCTACTGATTCAACCGAAGCTAAATCAGCATGGACTGAGCGAGCTGAAGAAAGAAAAATAGAGATGCCTGAAGTTTCGGTTCAACCAAAACGTTCAGAGCAAGAGAATAAATCCGAACAAGGTTAAGCGTTAAAACGCATCGATAAATCTACAGCGGTTACATCTTTGGTAAGTACGCCCATCGAAATATAATCCACACCTGTCGTTGCGACTTCACGTAGATTTTCAATGGTGATATTACCTGATGCTTCTAATTTACAGCGTCCAGCGACATGCTTCACCGCATCAATCATTTGTTGTTGGCTAAAGTTATCCAACATCACAATATCAGCCCCAGCTTCAAGCGCCTGATTCAGCTCGTCCCAAGTTTCAACTTCAACTTCAACAGGTTTACCTGGTGCAATGTCATGTGCTTTGACAATCGCTTGGGCAATACCACCAGCTGCCATGATGTGATTTTCTTTAATTAAAAATGCATCAAATAGACCTAAACGATGGTTTTGTCCACCGCCAACAGCCACAGCATATTTTTGTGCGATACGTAATCCGGGTAAGGTTTTACGCGTATCCAATAATTTTGTATTTAATCCATCAAGCTGTTTAACGTAGTTTGCTGTTTTGGTCGCAACGGCTGAAAGCGTTTGTACAAAGTTTAATGCTGGACGCTCAACAGTGAGAAGGCTACGTGCTGAACCAGCAAGCTTTAGAAAAGCTTCATTTGCGGCAACAACATCACCTTCTTGCTTTAACCATGTAATTTGCACAGTTTCGTCATACGCCTTTATTAACGCATCAACCCAAGGCTGTCCCGCTAGAACCATCTCTTCACGAGTAATGATCGTGGCAGTCGCTTGTTCATCTACAGGTGTTAACATGGCAGTAATATCGCCATCCCCAATATCTTCTTGTAATGCTTGTTGAATATTGATTTGAATAGATTGTTCAAGCAAAGATTGAGGAATATTCATACCATTTCCAGTATATTTTTGGCCAAAAAACTTGTGCGTTATATTAGCACCCTCAACATAAAAAATAAGTATTTCGTCTCGATTATTCGTGATAAAGCATGTCAGAATGCAGCATAGAAATATTAAATTGCTGATTCGAATGACAATGCAACACTCTAAATTTGCTCAAGTTGAGGATGGTGTATTAATTGGGGCGACTCAAATAGCATCTCCAAATTTTAATGTACGCCCAGATGGCACTGATATCCAACTGATTGTAATTCATAATATTAGTTTGCCTCCTTCACAATTTGGTGGGGGCTATATTCAGCAGTTTTTTCAGAATAAATTAGATTGGTCATTGCATCCTTATTTCCAAACTATTGAGGGAATGCAAGTTTCTGCACATTTATTGATCTTGAGAACAGGTGAGGTCATCCAATTTGTGAATTTTAATGACCGTTCTTGGCATGCGGGACGTTCTAGTTATTTGGCTCAAAAAGAATGTAACGATTATTCGATTGGAATTGAGCTGGAAGGAAGTGATGATTTACCATTTGAAAAAGAACAATATCAATCACTGGTAGAGGTTATACAAACGCTTCAGCAAGCTTATCCAAAAATTCAAAATCATATTGCAGGACATTCTGATATTGCACCGAAACGTAAGACTGATCCTGGACCATTTTTTGACTGGCAGTTGTTCCGTTTCCAATTATCAGCAGCAAAATTATCCAAAAAAACATCGTTCGATTTATGATTTCACAACGAAATTTATTTGGACTTTCATTACAATAACGCTTTTTAAAAGATAAGCCGTAGGTGAATGCGATGGCATTGTGGCGATCGACTGTCATTGTCAGTGCAATGACGATGTTATCCCGAGTGTTGGGATTGGTACGAGATGTCGTACTACTCAACGTATTTGGTGCAGGGAAGGACTTCGATACATTCGTTGTTGCATTTCGTATTCCTAATTTTTTTCGGCGTTTATTTGCTGAGGGTGCATTTTCACAAGCCTTTATTCCTGTTTTAACAGAATATAAGACCAGTCGTGCGCATGCCGAAGTTCAGATTTTAATTAGTCGGGTATTTGGCTGCTTATTAACAGCCATGACCCTATTAACATTTGTGGCAATGGTTGCTGCACCTGCCATTATTTATTTGTATGCACCTGGTTTCCATAACGATCCTGAAAAATTTGCATTAGCCGTCGATATGTTTCGTTTAACGATTCCATATTTGATGTTTATGTCATTAACGGCATTTGCAAGTAGTATTCTGAACAGTTATGGCTCTTTTGCCTCACCTGCATTTGCACCTGTTTTATTAAATGTTGCCATGATCGCAGGGGCATGGTGGTTAACGCCGTTCATGGCTGAGCCAATTATGGCACTAGGTTGGGCAGTCATTGTGGCAGGTGTATTGCAGCTTGCGATTCAAATTCCTGAGTTATGGAAGAAAAACTTACTTATTCCACCAAAAGTTGATTTTAAACATGAAGGTGTAGATCGTATTTTAAAGCTGATGTTGCCTGCGTTATTTGGTGTCTCAGTAACGCAAATTAATTTATTGCTGAATACGATTTGGGCATCATTCATGCAAGATGGTTCGGTGTCTTGGCTTTATAGTGCTGAGCGAATGACGGAGCTGCCATTGGGATTGATTGGCGTGGCAATTGGCACGGTGATTTTGCCTTCATTATCAGCACGTCATGCCGAGCAAGACCAAGCCAAATTTAAGAGCATGATCGATTGGGCCGCTAAAATTATTATGTTAGTCGGTATCCCTGCCAGTATTGCTTTATTTATGTTATCGACACCGATTATTCAAGCATTGTTCCAACGTGGTGAGTTTACGTTAGAAGATACTCAAATGACGGCTTTAGCATTGCAATGTATGAGTGCTGGGGTGATTTCATTTATGTTGATCAAAGTATTCGCACCAGGGTTTTATGCACAACAAGATACTAAAACACCAGTGCGTGTGGGCTTAATGGCGGTTGCGGCAAATGCTATTTTAAACGTGGTATTTATTGGTTTCTTTAAATTAATTGATTGGCATGCAGAGCATATGGCACTGGCTCTTGCTTCATCAGGTTCTGCTTTGGTGAATGCAGGCATGCTCTATTTCTATTTACATAAGCGTCATATCTACCGTTTTGGTGCGCATTGGAAGAAATTATTTTTCCAATTTGCGGTAGCGAATATGACCATGATTGCAGCCTTGTGGTATGCCTTAACATGGTATCAAGGTGATGTTTCACAATGGTTCCGTATTGTAGAAGTGATTGGTCTGTGTGTGGTTGGCGTTGTGACCTATTTAATTGGTTTAGTCGTAATGGGTTTTAGACCAAGACATTTAAAACATTAATACTCAATTATTCTAAAATTAAACCCTCCGAGATGGAGGGTTTTTTGTTATTTCACTTCGATCAGTTCGATATCAAAAATCAGTGTGCTGTTCGGGCCAATTCCATCACCAGCACCAATGTCACCATATGCTAAATCGGCAGGGATGAAGAAACGGCTTTTACCGCCTTCTTTCATGGTTTGAACACCTTCGGTCCAGCCAGAAATGACTTGATTGAGTTTAAACTCAGCAGGGTGATTGCGTGCAATAGAACTATCAAAAACAGTTCCATCAAGCAAACGGCCTTCATAATTCACTTTTACCATAGAGGTGGCTTTAGGTGATTTACCTTTACCTTCTTGTAAGACTTGATACTGTAAACCTGATTTTGTTGTGATGATGTCCGCTTTCTTTGCATTTTCAGCTAAAAAAGCTTTACCTGCTTGCTCGTTTTGTTGCGCTAATTCTTGAAATTCAATCAACTGTTTTGCTTCAAGGCGTTTTTTATATTGATTTAAAACATTCGCCATTTCTTCATCGCTTAATGATGCTGTTTTACCTTGGGTCGCATCCTTTAAGCCCTGTACAAAGGTTTCAATATCTAAATCTTTCAGGGTTTCTGCATTTCCTTTACCCATCAAGTATCCATAACTATAGCCCAACTGTTCCTTTTGGGGGCTTTTTAATGTTGTCGGTGCTGCTTGAACCGTACCAATAGCTGATACAATTAAAATTAGACTTAGTTTTTTCATTATTTCTTCCAAAATAAAGGAGAGCACATGCTCTCCTTATATCAATTATTTTACAGAGATTAATTCAACATCAAAAATTAATGTACTGTTCGGTGGAATAGAACCTGGTACGCCTTGCTCACCATATCCCAGATTTGCAGGGATGTATAACGTTGCTTTACCGCCTTCTTTCATCAGTTGTAGACCTTCCGTCCAACCAGGAATCACTTGATTGAGCAGGAATTCAATTGGCTCGCCACGATCGTAAGAGCTGTCAAAGACCTTACCATCAGTGAGCTGACCTTTGTAGTGAACTTTAACGACAGAGGTGGCAGATGGCTGTTTACCAGTACCTTCTTTAATAATTTTGTACTGTAGACCTGAAGCAGTTGTTTTGACACCTTCTTTTTTGGCATTTTCAGCTAAAAAGCTATTGCTTGTAGCTTCTGCTTTTTTCGTTTCATTTAACTGTTTTTGTTGAATTTCTTTTTGAAAATCAACATAAGCTGCTTGTAGCTCTTCTTCTGTATATGCTGCCGGTTTTTGCGCATGTGCATCGCGGAAACCAGTAATAAATGAATTTGTATCTAATTCAGGAGGTGTTTGCTTTGCAACTTCATAACCTAAGGCATAACTGATTTTTGCTACAGGTGCTGCATTTTTATCAGCTTTAGCCCCAAGTTCAGTTGTTGGATGTTGTGTAGCGTAATAAACAGGAACAAGCGCTGCACCGCCTAAAACGGCTGCAACAACAAAAGGTAAAGCTTTACTCATGAGATGTCCCGATATGAGTTCTTAGTAAAAAATATGGCATTGATCTTAGCATGTCTATGCTGATCCATTGAATAACCCATTTGAATAATACGTGTATTTTTTATTAGGTTTTTGTTTTTAACAAAAAAGCCAGATCAATTGATCTGGCTTTTTACTCACTTTAAAGCTAGCCTTCTTTATTGGCTTTGTAGGCATAAGCATAGTTATAGCTATAACCAGTGCCAGCAGTACGTTGGATATCGTTTAAGATGAAGCCATTCACTTTGACGCCTGCTTGCTCAAAACGATTTAAGCTAAGCTCAAGCTCTTTCATTTGCGACTTAGAATAACGAGCAATCAATAGATTTACGCCAGCATATTGAGAAATAATAATACCATCCGTTACGGCTAAGATCGGTGGCGTATCAATGATAATATGATCATATTGTTGGCTAAGTTCATCAAGCAATGCTTTGAATTTTTGAGAACCTAACATTTCAGATGGATTTGTTGGAATTTTACCACGTGTAATGACATTCAGTCCATTCACCTCAGCTTGATGAATGATTTGGCTTAACTCAGCTTGATTGCTTAAAAATTCAGACAATCCAAGCTCCACCTCAACATCAAAGTATTTATGCAAATAACCACGACGCATATCTGCATCAATGAGAAGAACTTTTTTATCACTTTGAGCAAAAATAGTCGCTAAATTGGTCGAGATAAATGATTTTCCGACCTCTGGTGCTGGACCAGCGATCATAATGATATTGTTTTTTGCACTCGCAAGGGCGAAATGGATTGCTGTACGGATACTACGTAAGCTTTCAATTGCAATATCATCGCTATGCTTTACAGCTAAGATCGGGATCGATTTTTTCTTTTTCAAGATACTCATACGAGTTTCTTGTACAGGAGATCTCGGAACTGTAGCATAAACAGGAAGGTCAAATTCTCTCTCGATTTGTGTCGAGTCTTTGACGCCAGTACGTAGCATATTTCGTAATAATGCAAGCAGAGTCCCTAAGAAGCCACCAAGGAAAATAGAAAGAATTAAAATTTGTAATTTCTTAGGTTTGATTGGTTCTACTGGCTCTACAGCAGTATCCACAATCCGCACATTACCAATTTCTCCGGCTTTGGCGATGCGTAATTGCTGATATGAATTAAGCAATGCTGTATACAGTTGGGTTTTAACTTCAACCTCTCGATATAATTGTAAGTATTGGCGTTGCAAATCTGGTAGGCGTTTAAGTGTGCCATTAAGGTCTGAGATTTGTTTATTTAATGCTACAAGCTGAGCATTAATCTCACGCATTGCAGGATGTTCAGACGTATACTTAGCAGCTAGATCAGCTTGCTGTTGCTGCAACTCTATTTTCTTAGTTTCTAAATTAATGCTTTGAGTCAAATAAAGTTCTGACTCTTTAGTGACATCAACCGTATTGTACTGTTGACGAAACTTATTGAACTCACGCTCAGCATCATCTAACTGCTTTTTTAGCTCAGGAAGTTGCTCATCTAAGAACTTCAGTGTTTGTGCTGTTTCTGCTGATCGACGAGCAACATTTTGAGCGCTATAAGCTGATAAAATAGAATTTAGAACTTTCGTAATATGTTCTTTGTTCTGGCCTTGGTAATTTAATCCTAGAATTCCCGTTAGCTTCCCTTTTTCGGCAACGGAATAATTTGCCAAAATAGTATTGACTGCAGTAGGTAAAGAGCTTTTCTTTACAAAATAATCGGAATCAAAACTATCTTTGGAAAAAATAGCGATTTTCCATAAACCGTATTTAGTATTAATCTGATTTAATTGATTCAGAGGAGCTTTAAGAACAACCTCATCTGTTTTTAGATCCATAAGACTAAAGCTATTATTTTTAAAGCTTAAGCTAAGTTTTTTATCTAGATAGTAGTTAGGGATTTCAAATTGTTTGATATCAAAAGATTGCTCTCCGTCGTTAAAAATAACAGCTTTGGGGGTGTATTCAGTAGAGTAATCTGCTTTATTGAATAAACGATGAGAAAAGGTATTTTCAGTGCTGGAAATATTAATATCTAGATGAAGTGCTTGAATCACAGAACCAAGAACCAAGCGAGACTTTAAAATTTCAATCTCAGATTGAGCCGGCGACTTTTGATCAATCATTTGTGAAAGATCCCCAAGCAGCGCAGCTGAAGCCCCTTTACTGTCTTCTACTTGGACCAAAGCATCAACGGAATATGTATTTGGAGTTGCGCGTAGGTATAACAAAGCAAAGACCAAACTCAAAATAATACACAGTGCAATTAGCTTCCATTGTGCAATCAAAGCAAAGAAAAGCTCTTTTAGGTCAATCGTATCTTCAGTATTGGTATTTTGGCTCATAATCTTAAATCTAAAAAGTTAAATATAGTTTTTCCAGTCAGTAACACATTGTTGGATTAGCAGACAGGTTTGATCAAAAAAAGTTTGATCGTGTTGGTAAGGGTCAGGTACATTTTTGTTTTGCCAATGACCTAAACGGAAAACTTTCCCTTTTGCAAATGGCCAAGTTTGCTCGATATGCTTTTGCTGATTATGACTCATCACAAGAACTAAATCTGCATTTTTTAAATGTTCAGCATTTAACTTTTTGGCAACATGGGCACCCATATCAATATTGAGTTGATGCATACATAGTATGGCTTTTTCATCAGCAGGATGTCCGATTAAACCTGAAATGCCTGCCGACTCAATGTGTAAGTTAGGATAATCGGCTTTGAAAAAGTACTCTGCCATTGGACTACGACAAATATTACCAACACATACAACCAGAATATTTTTGATATTCATTTGAATTATTGCCCTAAGCGATCAATATTATACAAAGCGCTTGAGAAAGGAATCATTTGATTCACAACACGTTGCCAGCGTGTTAATCCTGTCGCATCTACATAGACAATATCGTTACTACGTAACTGGAATTGATTGGCTAATCCAAAGTCACCGAGACTCAACAAATTCATATGATACAGAGCGGTACTGTGATCAGTAGGGTTTGTTCTTAATACATAAATGCGACTAGCGCTAGCGGATAAAGGATTTAAGCCTAAACTTTCACCAAGTGCATCACTCAAAGACATGCCTTGATCACGCATAGGTAAAGCTTGATTCTTACCGGACTCACCCATAACGTAGATTTTTTGATTCTCTCTTGTACTGACATAAATCGTATCATTAGGTTGAATTAAAAGGTTATGCAGCGAATATCCTGATTTTTCTAACTCTATCGTATTGAGGTTATAGGTTTGACCATTTCGAATAAGTTGAATGTAGGTATTTGCACCTTTATCATTGATTCCACCAGCAAGACCTAATGCTGTATAGATACTTGTGGGTTTATCATTTAAATAGAACTGACCTGCTCGAGTTACACTTCCTTGGACTGAATAACGTTGCCCTTGATAGGAGAGAACTCTTACGATGAGATCTGGGTTTTTTAAATATTGTGCAAAGTGCTTTCTCAGTTCTACATTTAATTGGCTGAGTGATTTACCTGATGCCTTATATCGACCTACCAATGGCAGTTGAATATATCCATTAGCATCAATTGGAAAACCATTTGCTTGGATCGCTTGGTCATTGCTCATCGTCACTGATGGCGGCGTAATTTCAGGGTAGGCCCATAACTGAATAGATAGAATATCCCCTGAGCTTAAGCGATAAGTTTGGGGGTGCGCCTTAAAAAGTGATGTATAATTCTGTTGTGTGTTTACTTGTTGAGAGGGAATAGTCGTTAGGCTATCTTGAGTAATTTTTACAACATTAATATGTGACCCTAGATCAGTTGTGTAGCTTCCTTCACTTGGAATGTCATAAGTTTGCAAGCCAGAAGTAATGGCACAACCTGTAGCACTAATGCTAATTACGAGGATAGAAAAAATTTTATAATGCTTCACGCTCGACCCTTGAATACTTATAACTCATTGATATCAGCTGCTCTATACAGCTTCACTTTAGATTTAAAAATGCACTCAGTCTAGCTGAAAAACATTAAAAAAGCATGAGAAAATCTAGAAGCTTTGTATGTTTAGTATTTCTAAGCCATGTCTAGACAGATAGGATATACATGCTTGCTGATAAGAGAGTGCTTATTAAAAACAATCGTACAATTAAAGTGAGGGTAAATTTAAAAGTCTGCTATAGTAGAGCCGTTTTTATCCTAGGCAGGATTTCGTTGGGAATCAAGAAAGCTACTTTATCTTGATTGGTAGCAAATTCTTTAGATAAACTAAAAGAGTATTAGTTTTACTTGTTAAAAATAGGGCCTAAAGACGATCGATAGCCATAGTTTATTTAAAAAATTGAGTTAGACTTATGCACTTTCTTTAAGTTTTCATAAAAAAACAATATTGTAGTTTTGTGGATATTTGAAGTTACATAACCATTTTGGGTTTTTCTTTGGCTCTTAATATCGTTTTAAGTCCTATGATCATGAATAAAAAGGGTGAATTAGGTGAAGAGGGTTTTATTAGTATTTGGTACTCGGCCAGAAGCGATAAAAATGGCACCTTTGGCTATAAAATTAAAAGAGTTCGATCAAGACTTTGAAACTAAAGTTTGTGTTACTGGCCAGCATCGCCAGATGTTAGATCAAGTTTTAGAGCTATTTGATTTGAAACCTGACTTTGACCTGAATCTGATGAAACCAGGCCAAACTTTATCTGACATAACATCTGGTGTATTAGAGGGTTTAGAGCAAGTATTTGAGCAATGGATTCCTGACCTTATTCTGGTACATGGTGATACTGCAACTACATTTGCCGCTTCGTTGGCGGCATATTATCACAAAATAAAGGTAGGTCACGTCGAAGCTGGTTTACGAACAGGAGATCTATATTCTCCTTGGCCAGAAGAAGCTAATAGACAATTAACGGGTGTTTTAGCAAATTATCATTTTGCTCCAACACGATCTTCTTATGAAAACTTAATTAAAGAAAATGTGAACCCCGTCAATATCGTAATCACAGGTAATACCGTGATTGATGCTCTGTTACAAGTGAAGAAAAAAGTTGAAACAGACCAATCACTTGTTAATCAATTTCAAGAACAATTTTCATTCCTTAATTCTGATAAAAAACTTGTGCTAGTTACTGGACATCGTCGAGAGAATTTTGGACAGGGTTTTCTAAATATTTGTACATCTTTAGCAAATTTAGCTAAAAAATATCCTGAGATCCAAATTGTTTATCCTGTCCATTTAAATCCAAATGTACAGCAGCCTGTAAATGAACTTTTAGCAGGAATAGAAAATATTCACCTGATTGCGCCTCAGGACTATTTACCTTTTGTCTATTTGATGAATCGTAGCTACCTGATTTTAACTGATTCTGGTGGAATTCAGGAGGAAGCGCCATCTTTAGGAAAACCTGTATTGGTAATGCGTGACACTACGGAAAGACCTGAAGCTGTACAGGCAGGAACGGTACGTTTGGTTGGAACTGATGTAAATACTATCGAACGATCAGTAACCATATTACTTGAGAATCCAAATATTTATGCAGAAATGTCTGAAGCACATAATCCTTATGGTGATGGCACAGCATGTCAGCAGATTATTGATTTCTTAAAAAGAAATTTCGTTTAATTTTTATCTATCAAGTTTGAAAAGTATTGAATATGAATAACGCATTTAAGCATATCTGTGTAATTGGATTGGGCTACATTGGTTTACCTACTGCAGCAACATTTGCTGCTCATGGTATAAAAGTAACAGGTGTGGATGTTAATCAACATGCTGTTGATATGATTAATCAAGGAAGAGTACACATTGTTGAGCCTGATCTAGATGCGCTGGTTCGTGATGTTGTAGCACAAGGAAAATTGTCGGCACAGATTACACCAACAGAAGCAGATGCCTATATTGTTGCTGTACCAACACCATTCAAAGATGACTATCAACCTGATTTAAAATATATTGAAGCTGCATCGAAAGCCTTAGCTCCATTTTTAAAACCGGGTAATTTGGTAATATTGGAGTCGACTTCACCTGTAGAAGCAACTGAACAAATGTCGGCTTGGTTAAGTGAAGCGCGTCCAGATTTAAGCTTCCCGCAACAAAAGGGTGAAGAGGCTGATATTTTAGTCGCGCACTGCCCAGAGCGTGTATTGCCAGGTAAAGTTTTACAAGAGCTCATCAGTAATGATCGTATTATTGGTGGGATGACACCACGTTGCTCAAAAGCTGCATGTGATCTATATAAAACTTTTGTAAAAGGCGATTGTATTGAAACTAATGCTCGTACCGCAGAAATGTGTAAGTTAACGGAGAATTCTTTCCGTGATGTGAATATCGCTTTTGCAAATGAACTTTCGATTATTTGTGACAAGCTAGATATCAATGTCTGGGAGTTGATTTCATTGGCGAATCGTCATCCGCGCGTAAATATTTTACAACCAGGACCTGGTGTAGGCGGACACTGTATCGCTGTTGATCCGTGGTTTATCGTTGCTAAAACGCCAGAGCAAGCGCGTTTAATTCGAACCGCACGTGAAGTGAACGATGCCAAACCAGAATGGGTCATTGATCAGGTTAAGATCAAGATCGCTGAGTTTTTACAGGCGAATCAAACTAGAACAATTAAAGATGTTACAATTGCTTGTTACGGTTTGGCGTTTAAACCAGATATTGATGATCTTCGTGAAAGTCCTGCGTTGGAAATTACAAAACAGTTAGCTGGACAGGGTTTAAGTGTTTTAGCAGTTGAACCGAATATTGAGGTATTACCAGCGTCATTAGAGAACATTAAGTTGGTGTCAATTGAGGAGTCATTAGATGCTGATCTAAAGATTTTATTGGTACAACATAGTAAATTTAAAGATGTGGGTTCTATTGATTTTAGTCTTAGAGTTGTATGATAAAGTTAATTATTGATTTGCTACTTAAGAAAGGTTGGATGCTATTATCTAACCTTTTTATTAGCATGATTTTATTTTATTATGTTGGCTCTGAAGCTTGGTCTATTGTTGTTATTTTTCTTTCTTTAAATATGCTGGGGCTTATTTTTGGTATAGGAATTAAAAGTAAGACAAGTTTGAGTGATAATGATAATGATATCTGTATAAACTACTATTCAATGTTAATTATAAACTTTCTAACAATATTAGGTATGTTTTTGTTTTATTATATTAAGGGTATTGATAATTATCTAATTTTGTTTTTTAGTCTAATTTTGGTTATTTTGAGCAACGTAAATTCTTTTTACCAAGGGTTTTTTTTATACTCTGGAGAAATAAAAAAAAGTACTGATATTTTGATGAAGGCTAATATGTTTAAATTATTAGCATTTATGTTTTTGTTCTTTATATACAAGAAAGTGTATTTGTTTTTTATCTTACAATTCTTAGAGCAGGTTTATATTTATGCAAGATCGGTTCGTAAAAAACCTACTATAAACTTTGATCACAAAAATATTTTTTCCCGTTTAAAAGAGCTTTTTTATATTTCAATTGGCTCTATTCCTTTTATATTTGTATCTAGTACGTTGCAGATAGATATAGCAAGGAGCATGTCTGCAACATCTGCTGGATATTTTGGTTTGTTTGTTCAGTTGATAAACTCTGTTAGAAGCGTTTTTATATTTATCGTTACTAATTTTCAGAAAAAAATGCTGTCTTATAGACATTACTTTAAGAAAATCTTGAATTTTTGTATTGGAAGCTTGGTTTTTTTAGTTGGAATTTTATTGATTAATTTGTTAGGTGTTGTGAATATTAATTATGAAGGTTACATACTTGTTTCCTTGGTGAATTTTACATATTTGATTATTTTATTGGTTGCAAATATTCAAAATATTTTTAAATTAAATAAAATAAGTTTTAATATTTCATTGCTTTTTGTGTTTTTTTTAGGCATTGGTTGGCTGGTTGATTATATTACAATCATTGGGGTTGCATTTTGGGTCACAATTTATATGATTTCTATGTTGTTAAGAGCTTTTATTGTGAATAGTGCTTTTTTGAAATTAAATAAGGATTGAATTATGATGGCAATGAAAAAGGTTGTTTATGCTGATTTTAGCTTGAAATGCCAAAATTACGGAAATCATATCATTGAATTTGCAACACAAAAGATGTTGAAAGGAAAATATGAAGAAGTATTAAGATTTGATAGCTTTTATTACCATGAAAATGGAAATATTAATGATACTCTTTCTAAGGTTGAGCATGACTTCATTTTGATTCCTGGTTGTACGATGTATACAAATGGGCAAAATAAAACATTGAACACTATTGACAGTAAGTTTGAGATCCAAGGTTTTGCTGGCTCTATATGGGGTAATAATTTTTACGATAAGAAAAGAAATTACTTTGGAAAGGTATTAAATACAAAGCATAATGCTCAAGTAGATCTAGAAATCGTAAAAAAGCTTAGTGGTATAGTTGGATGTCGTGATACTTTTACTTATAAGCAATTATTAAAAAATAATATAAAAGCAAGATATGTGGGGTGCCCGACCTTGTTTTTAGATGAGAATGATTTGTTGTTTAAAAATCATAATGATGATTATTGCCTTTTTTCTTTTTCTAGAGAAAATGTACGAGAACAGGTTGCTGTTGCAAAAGAACTAGCAAAAAAATACCGTGTTGTTGGGATTTGTCATGAGATTAAAGATTACAATATTATTAAAAGTTTGGGATGGAATTTTCCATTAGTTGACTATGAGGGGGATGTTCATAAATATCTATCATATTTTTTAAATGCAGCTTTTGTTGTTACAGGTCGTTTACATGGTCTACTACCGAGTATCGCTTTCAATAAAAAAGTTATTTATTTTGGAAATGATGACTCAAGGACGACGATCTTAGATGATATTCTAGTTCAAAAAGTGAAGCTAAAAGATATATGTTCTTTATCTCCTCAATTGATTAATAAAGATATTGTTTATGATATATTTTTTGAAAGTATGAATATGCAAATTAACGAAATGTTTGATATTTAGTATAATGTTACATTTTATATTTATTGCTCTTTTGATGCCACTGCCGCTAGTTCAGGTTGGGGGGTTTGCTAGTGGTTTGTATCTTTACCATTTGCTCAGCTTTCTTATGCTTGGTATAGTAATTTTAAAAGTAAATAAAAATAATGGCATGTTAAAATTTGATAAAATTGACTTTTGTTTTTTTATCTACGTGCTTTTTGTTTTTGTTTTTTTTGGCTTTAATCTGAATAAAGAGTGGATTATTGCTATTTTATCCTTTTTTTGCTTTTATATTTCTGCATTATTTGCATTAAATAGCAGTTATAGCATTAAAGATATAGCTAAAATTTCCCCTTATTATTTGTTGGGGATTTCAATCTTAGGTATAAGTAGTTACTTAAATAATAATTATTTATATATCAACCCCTATATCATTGATGATGATGGGGATGGTTTTTTATTTACTGGTTTTTTAGGTTTAACAAGGGGGAGTTTGGGTGTTATTTTTCTAATATTAATTTCTCTCACTTTGATTGATATTTTTCAAAGAAGTGCAAAGGAGAAAATTCTTGTATTCTCTTCAATTTCTTTTGCAATTTTTTGTGTTATTTTATCTGGTAGCCGCACGGGTATCATTCTTGCATTGCTTGCTATATTTTTAAATTTAGTAGCATTTAAATCAAGAAGTATTTCGTATTTTCTATCGATTGGTATGGTTGCTGTATTGCTCTTATCACCATTTCTATATAGCTATATTGATGTCGAACGTTATACAAATATAGGTTCATCTGAATCTGTTAGTAGTCGTGAAGATATTCAAGCAGCGACTATATCTTATATCTTTAATAATATAGAGCACTTTGTGTTTGGTATGGGATATAATTCAAATAATTTTGTTAATTTGATTCAAAGAGAGTTAACTCATCCTCATAATGAATTTTTATTGACTATTTGGTCTCTGGGTTTTGTAGGTTTTATTTTATTTCTTTTGATGCTATTTAATATTTACTTGAAGTGTTCCGTAAAATATAGAATGAATTTAATTATTATATATCTTTTGATTTTTGCTGGTTCTATGAGCGTTGGTGGTATATTGACCCCATCACTTCGTTTAGCTTATTTAGGTTTCTTTGGCTATTTTATATTTAAGAGTTTTCGTAAGGAAGTGTTATGAAGTTTACGCTTGTAACTACAACATGTAATAGAGAATCTGAATTTAAGAGAATGATCGAGTCTCTCAAAGGTGTGAACACTCAATATTTAAAAAAAATTATTGTGATAGATCAAAGTGATGAACATATTTTTCGTAAGAATGAAGTAGTTTTAAATGGGCTTTCTATTGATGTTGTTCATAAAGCTGTAGATAGAACGAGTTTATCTAATGCTAGAAACCAAGCATTATCTTTTGTTGATGATCGTAGTGGCTTACTATGTTTTCCCGATGATGATTGTTGGTATTCAGAAAATTTTTTTGAAATAATGGTCAAAATATTTAAAGATAACAATTTTGATATTGTACAAACTTATTATCGGGAGCCTCAATTAGAAGGACGTATACCTCCAACTGCTTTGATTGACAAAAGAAATGCTAGATATTTGCATCCTTGTTCTGTTGGTATTTTTATTAATTTAATGAGCGTACCATCTCCAGAAATTTATTTTGATGAAAAGTTAGGGGTTGGGGCAAGTTTACCCGGTGGGGAAGAAAGTGATTTGCTTTTTAGGCTATTGAGACATGGTTATTCAATTAAGCAAATAATCTCTCCATACGTGTACCATAAAGTGATGCGTGAAAGGCTAGTCAAGCCATCTTATAAAATCCATGCAGCACGTTTTTATGTAATGTTGAAAAATAAAGAGTTGGTGGATATTAAGAAGCGATTAATTTTTTCTTTTTTAAAGTCCATTACTACAGTTTTTTGGGATCACAGAAATATTATGGGTAAAATGTATGCATTAAAGCTTTGGTTCCTTAATAAGAAATAAAAGTATCTAAATATCTTTATTTCAATATTTTTAATTTTTTGGAGGTTTTTATGAATGCTATTACATTTTATCGAATATCTAATTGGCTGTATAGGTATAAAATACCTTTTATTCCTTTAATAATAAAGTATTTTATTTTTTTGATTTTTAATAGTGTTGTTCCTTATTCTACTAAAATTGGCAAAGGATCAAAATTTGCTTATGGAGCAATTGGTGTTGTACTCCACTCTAAAACTATTATTGGCGAAAAGGTTATTATTGGTCAGGGGGTTACAGTTGGACGTCAACTCGATCCAGATGGAATTCCTGTAATTGGCAATAATGTATATATCTCTGCAGGAGCTAGAATACTTGGTGGCATAACTATAGGTAATAATGTAATTATTGGGGCAAACTCTGTTGTCGTAAAAGATGTTCCAGATAATTCAATTGTAGCGGGTGTTCCTGCGAAAATAATACGTCAAGTTAATACCGATATTTATGAACTCTTAAGGAATATATATTAAATGAAAGTTGCTTTTTTTCAGCCCTATTTGGCAAATTGGAGAATTACCTTTCTAACTAAGTTTATCGAGAAAACTGATCATGAAGTTATTGTTTATGATGGAGGTTTTTCTAGTAAAAAAGATGATAAATCAGTTACAAATAATGATGCTTCTTTTGAGGTTGAAAAACTTTATTCTTTCTCACCTGTTTTTAGCTTTAAAGGACAGAAATATCCTTTTTATTTTTCTCCATTTCTGTTTTTTAAATTATTGAAAGATAGACCTGACGTAATTGTTACAGAAGGTGAGATTAATTTCATTAATAATATCTCCATTTTTATTTATTGTTTTTTATTTAAAAGAAAATATGTATGGTGGAGTTTGGGTAAGGTTCGTACTAGGAAAAAAAATATTATAAATAAGATCTTAGATCCTATCGTCGATTTTTTGTTGTATAGAGCAAATTGTATTATGACAAGAACTTCATGGGCAAAAAAATACTATATTGAAGATAAAGGGGTTGCACCTAATAAAATCATCATTGCACCTAATAGCATGGACGAGGATAAAGCTAGAGCAGAGGTAAAGCCATCTATAGTTGATGAGCTAAAAAATAAATATAATGGAAATATTATTTTGTATGTAGGTGCGTTGACTGCAGAAAAAAAGCCAAAAGATTTGATTGATGCATATAATTATCTTTTTAAAAATAATTTGTTAAATAAGCAAACATACTTATGGTTTGTTGGTGCAGGTCCAGAAAGTGAATTTCTGAAAAAATATGCTTTAGAGTTAGGTTTGCAGGAATATATAATTTTCTGGGGTAAAGTTTTTGATGGTGTGGGTAGTTATTTTGAAGCATCAGATATAGTTGTTGTTCCTGGTTTGGGGGGGCTGGTAATAAATCATGCAATGATTTTTGGAAAACCTGTAGTATCAAGATTGGCTGATGGTACAGAACTAGATTTAGTAGAAAATGGTGTTACAGGATACCTATTAGAAAACAATGATATTCCATTGCTTGCTTTAGCAATCAATCAATCATTATTACCCTCAAATTTAATTTTAATGTCTGAAGCAGCAAGAAATAAAGTTGATAGTTTTTGGAATATAAAGACCATGATTTCTAGAGTTGAAGAATGTATTGAATATAAAGGGTAATTATAATTCATGAGTAAATTTCGTAGACTATAAAATAGGTAAATCATGCTATGGGTCTAATGGTAAAAGCGCAAACAGCCCTTGCTTTAGGATTGTTTAATTTATTCAGAGTGTTTAAATATCGTGTGGGCGTAAAAATAGGTCTAAATCCTGTACAAAAGTTGTCTGCACAATTACCAACAGGCTGTTTCTTTAGTCAGAATAGCCTATCTCAACAGGCTAATTTACCAATCAATTCTGCTTTAACAGCCTTTGGATACCTCAAGTATCCAGTGGCTGGACAGCTTCCGAATTGGTTCTATAGCCCTTTAACCCAACAGACCTTTCAAAATACAGAGAAGATGTGGTATCAAATTCCAGATTTTGATGAAAATGTTGGTGATATTAAAGGCATCTGGGAGGCTTCCCGTTTTGACTGGCTAATAGAGCTTGTTCTGCACGAGCGTCGAGTGAGAGATGGGCAAGGATTGCTTCAACTAGATTTATGGTTGAATGATTGGTGTGAGAAGAACCCTGCTTATTTTGGGCCGAATTGGAAATGTGGGCAGGAAGCATCCATCCGTGTCATGCATATTATTACTGCACTTATCGGTTTAGAGCAAGAGCAGCATCCGCATGACAATGTCTGTGCATTTATCGAGGCACATTTAAAGCGTATTGAACCTACAATTGATTATGCCATTGCTCAGGATAATAATCATGGAACATCTGAGGCAGCTGCATTGTATATCGGTGGAGCTGTTCTAAACCTTTGGAAACCTAAGCCTCAATATCAAAAATGGCAGGCAATGGGTGAAAAATGGTTGCTGAACCGTGCAAACAAACTCATTATGCAAGATGGTGGCTTTAGTCAATATTCGATTAATTACCATCGAGTGATGCTGGATTCTTATTGCTTAGCCGAAATCGTCCGCCAAAAATTCGAATTGAAGCTTTTTTCAGGACAACTATACCGTCAATTGCAGAAAGCGACAGACTGGTTATATGTATTAACCCAAGCGGATGGGGATGTCCCTAATTTAGGTGCCAATGATGGTGCGCGACTGATTCCTGTAAGCCAAACAGATTATCGCGATTTTAGACCAACAGTTCAGTTGGCAAGTACCTTATTCCATCAACATAGTTATTATCCAGAACCAGATTCTTATGATGAAAGTCTAACGTTCTTTCAAATACAAAAATTGAAGCAAGAGAACTTTGAGCTGCCTTCGAGAAATCAATTTTTTAATGAAAGCGGTTTGATTAGCTCTCAAAATAATAATTTCTTTATTGCATTCAAATTGCCGAAATTCAAATTTCGTCCAAGTCAATGTGATGGTTTGCATCTGGATGTTTGGTTTAAAGGACAAAACCTTTTACGTGATGGCGGAACTTATAGTTATAATTCCACCGTAGAAGATTTAAACTACTTTTCTGGCGTTGCCAGTCACAATACCGTTGAGTTTGATCAACATCAACAAATGCCGCGTTTAAGTCGCTTTTTATTTGGTGCATGGCTGACACCAAAAGAATTAACGTATAGCGCTAATGAATTTGGTTGTGGTTATCAAGATCATTGGGGTTGTACACACCACCGTAAAATTTCATTAATAGATAATGCAATTAAAATAGCAGATAATATCTCTGGTTTTCAGCAACAAGCGGTCTTACGTTGGCGTTTACAGCCAGATCGTTGGACTCTTGAGAACAATGCTCTAAGCAATGGTCAAGTGGAGATTATTTTAGAGGCTGAGCATCCGATTACTCTTCGTTGGAGTGAGGGAGAGGAGTCTAGGTACTACTATCAAAAGAGCAAAGTGCCTGTTCTAGAAGTGATTGCTACACAAGCGACTACAATTTTTACTGTAATTAAAGATTTAACATGAAAATTTTATATTTCCATCAGCATTTCTCGACACCTAAAGGGTCAGCAGGAATCCGTTCCTATGCTATGGCTCAATCGCTCATTCGTAATGGCCATCAAGTGACGATGGTTTGTGGTTCTTTTGGTGCAGGTCAAACGGGTTTAACCCAGCCTTTTAATAAAGGAATGCGCCGTGGTATGGTCGATGGCATCGATATCATAGAATTTGAACTACCTTATTCAAATGCGCTTTCTTTTCTCAAGCGTATTTTAATTTTTTTAAGTTTTGCCTTTAAATCGATCAAAGTTGCTTTGACTGAACAATATGATGTTGTATTTGCGACAACAACACCCTTGACGGCGGGTATTCCGGGTATTTTTGCCAAGTGGTTTCGACGTAAACCATTTGTTTTCGAAGTCAGGGATCTATGGCCAGAGTTGCCTAAAGCGATGGGGGTGATCAAAAACCCAATTGTTTTATGGATGATGTCTGTGCTTGAATTGACCTCTTATCATTCAGCGGATCGTTTAGTGGGATTGTCTCCAGGTATTGTGGATGGCATTATTAAACGAGGGATTGCTCCTGAAAAAGTAGCCTCTATTCCAAATGGTTGTGATTTAGATATTTTTGCATCTGAACATCAAGCATGGCGACCAGAGGGTGTTCAACCAACAGATCTGATGGCAATTTTTACTGGGACACATGGCTTGGCCAATGGTCTTAATGCCGTGTTAGACGCAGCAGTTGAATTGAAAAAACGTCAAAGAACGGACATTAAATTGGTTTTGGTTGGGGATGGCATGCAGAAAAAAGCATTGCTTGAACGAGCGGCCGAGCTTCAATTGGATAATGTGATTTTTCATGATCCTGTTAATAAAGCAAGGTTAGCAGGTCTTATGGCCAGTGCAGATATTGGGTTACAAATTTTAGCCAATGTTCCAGCCTTTTATTATGGAACCTCGCCGAATAAATTTTTTGATTATATTTCAGCTGGCCTGCCGGTTTTAAATAATTATCCGGGTTGGTTAGCGGAGTTAATTACTAAAGAACAATGTGGTTTTGCTGTACCCCCAGATAATCCTCAAGCATTTGCCGATGCCTTGGAACAGGCCGCTAATCAGCGAGAGCAACTGATTGAAATGGGCAGAAATAGTCAGCAGGTTGCTAGAGAGCAATTTAACCGTTCTATTCTTTCGCAGAAATTTTCTGATTGGGTCACAGGAGCGTAATATGATTAAGCGTTTACTGGATATTGTTATTGCATCAACCGCCCTAATTCTACTTTCACCTTTATATTTTTATGTAGCACATAAGGTAAAAAAGAACCTAGGTTCACCAGTTTTGTTTCGTCAGGTTCGTCCTGGTTTGCATGGCAAACCTTTTGAAATGATTAAGTTCCGCACCATGAAGGATGCACTTGATGAACAGGGTAATCCATTACCAGATAATGAGCGTTTAACCCCTTTTGGCAAGATGTTACGTTCAACAAGCTTGGATGAAATGCCTGAGCTTTGGAATGTGATTAAAGGCGATATGAGTATCGTGGGGCCACGTCCATTATTGATGGAATATTTACCCTTATATAATAAAGAACAAGCCAAACGTCATGATGTACGTCCAGGAATGACAGGACATGCACAGGTCAATGGGCGTAATGCAATTAGTTGGGAACAAAAATTTAAACTAGATACATGGTATGTGGAAAACAGATCACTTTGGCTAGACTTTAAAATTATGTTGCAGACAGTGAAGAAGGTCATTGCTAAAGATGATATCAGTGAAGCTGGAGAAGCAACAATGAGTAAATTTACAGGAACAAATAATAAGGAGTCAGATAAATGACAGAATTTATTGGTGTATATGGTGCGAGTGGTTTTGGTAAAGAAGTGATGCCATTAGTCCGCCAAAAATTCCCAACTTTGCAAAAAGAACAATTTGTTTTTATTGATGATGGCCAAGCAGGTGGTAGACTGAATGGTTATTCGGTTTTAACCTACACAGATTTTATTAATAACACAGCTACACATAAGGCTGTAACGATTGCGATCGCGAACAGTATTGTTCGTGAAAAACTAGTCGTGCGTCTAAATGAGGATGGAGTTCAACATTTAGCGATACAAGCAGACAATACAATGGTTTTGGATGAGGTAGAGATCGGTGAAGGGAGTCTGCTTTGCCCATTCACTTGTTTGACCTCAAATATTAAAATTGGCAAGTTTTTCCACGCTAATATCTATAGTTACGTCGCTCATGATTGTGTGATTGGTGATTACGTTACCTTTGCACCAGGAGTAAAATGTAATGGAAATATTCATATTGAGGACCATGCCTATATTGGTACAGGTGCAGTGATCAAACAAGGAACACCAGACAAGCCCTTGGTGATTGGTAAAGGTGCTGTAGTTGGGATGGGTGCAGTGGTAACTAAGAGTGTGCCAGCAGGCGTAACTGTGATTGGTAACCCAGCAAGAATTTTAGAAAAAAAGTAAGCCATATTATTTTATAGATCAGGAAATTACAATGTTGAACACAGCATTCGAACCATGGCCAAGTTTTACGCAAGAAGAAGCAGACGCAGTTAAAGATGTATTACTTTCAAATAAAGTAAATTACTGGACAGGGCAAGAATGCCGAGAGTTTGAAAAAGAGTTCGCAACATTTGCTGGCACTCAATATGCGGTGGCTTTAACCAACGGTACTGTTGCTCTAGATGTAGCTTTAAAAGCTTTGGGAATTGGTGCAGGTGATGATGTAATTGTTACTTCACGAACTTTCCTTGCCTCAGCCAGTTCAATTGTTACCGCTGGTGCTAATCCTATCTTTGCTGATGTTGAGCTGAACTCTCAAAATATTTCACGAGCTACCATTGAAGCGGTACTGACTCCGAAAACCAAAGCGATTATTTGTGTGCACTTGGCGGGCTGGATGTGTGATATGGATCCGATCATGCAACTGGCTGAAGAAAAAGGGCTGTATGTTATTGAAGATTGCGCGCAAGCGCATGGTGCACAGTATAAAGGTAAACCAGCGGGTTCAATTGGGCATATTTCAGCTTGGTCTTTCTGCCAAGATAAAATTATGACCACAGGTGGCGAAGGCGGAATGGTCACGACCAATGATGAGAGCCTTTGGAAGAAAATGTGGTCTTATAAAGATCATGGTAAGAATTTTGATAGTATTTATAATAAACAACATCCGCCAGGTTTTCGTTGGTTACATGATTCATTTGGAACCAATTGGCGTATGATGGAAATGCAGGCAGTGATCGGTCGTATTCAACTGACACGTATGGCAGAGTGGACACAGAAACGAACTGAGAATGCAGAAAAAATTCTAAAAGCTTTTGCCGATTCTCCATATTTTACAGTTCACTTACCTTCGAATGATTATGTGCATGCGCATTATAAATGCTATGTACAAGTCAATTTGGCTGCATTACCTGAAGGTTGGTCGCGGGACAGAATCATGCAAGAGATTAATTCGCAAAATGTGCCTTGCTTTAGTGGTTCTTGTTCTGAGGTGTATTTGGAACACGCTTTTGATAATACGCCGTGGCGCCCTAAACAGCGGTTGGAAAATGCCCAGCAACTTGGTGAGACAAGTTTAATGTTTTTGGTACATCCGACATTAAGTGAAGATAGCATTACAAAAACAGTAGTGGCTATTCAGAACGTGATACAAGCAATTGATGATTAAATTATTGAGTAATATCCAGAATCAGAGTTTATAATTAATCCCTGATTATGAAATTAAAAATGTAAGAGGCATTTCGACTTTTTAAAGTGAAGTGTCTATAAAGATAAAACTGTTAAAGAGTTGTTTAGAAGATCATTGTGAAAAAGATTATTCATCAATTTGCCTCTGCGCCAAGATTATTTAAGCAAATATTCCTTGTTATCTTGGATGCTTTAGCTTTTCCAGTGATCTTATGGTTGTGCTATGTCATCCGCCTATTTGATTTGGGTGCCAAAATTATTCCAGGTATTGATCATGGTATTTTGCTTGTCACCTTAATTGCAATTTTGAGTTTGGCAATCACGGGTGTTTACCGCTTTATTGTTCGAACCTTTAATGAAGTATTTATTGTTAAGTTAGCGATCGCTGTTAGCTTGAGCATGATCGCGCTCTACACACTGAGTACGTGTACACAAGCTTATATTCCAATGTCCATCCCATTTATGTTTGGATTTATGATGTTTGCTTGGGTTTGGATTAGCCGAGCTTCTATCCGTTTTATTATTAAGGCTTCATTTTATTCAGAAATTGGTCGGAAACGTATTGCGATATATGGTGCAGGTGATGCTGGACAACAAATGGCCGCTGCCTTGCATCGTTCAGATGATCATTTACCAGTTTTCTTTATAGATGACTATGCATCATTACAAGGCCAAATCGTTGGTGGTTTAAAAGTATATTCTGTTGAAAAAGCATTACAGCGGTTTGAGAAAGATCGGATCGAGGAAATTTTACTGGCACTTCCTTCGGTTGGTCGCGTAAGAAAGACAGAAATTATTCAGCAGTTTGAAAATGCGCATCTAAAAATTACTGAATTACCTGGACTGACTCAACTGGTTGATGGGGAAATTCAAATTTCAGATATCCAAGAAGTTGATATTATTGACTTGTTGGGGCGTGATCCAGTTCCTCCTATTTCACATCTACTCGCAAAAAATATTCAAAATAAAATTGTGATGGTGACAGGTGCAGGCGGCTCTATTGGTTCTGAATTATGTCGTCAGATCATCAAAAATAATCCTAAAATGTTGGTGTTATATGAATTAACAGAATTCGCTTTGTATGACATTGAAAAAGAGTTGAGACAGACAGCGAATTGCGAAATTATTCCAATTTTAGGAACAGTACAAGACCAACAAAAACTAGAACGCATTATTGAACAGTACCACATTCAGACGGTTTATCATGCAGCTGCTTATAAGCATGTACCACTCGTTGAGTGTAATCCAATCGCGGGATTGAAAAACAACTCGATTGGTACAGCAAATAGCCTGAATGCCGCTATTAAAAATGGTGTTGAGACTTTTGTTTTAATTTCTACAGACAAAGCTGTACGTCCAACCAATGTGATGGGTGCTTCAAAACGAATGGCTGAACTATACTGCCAAGCAGTTGCGGATACACAACCCAATACCCAAATTAGTATTGTTCGTTTTGGTAATGTGCTTGGGTCTTCAGGCTCTGTTGTACCATTATTTAAGCAGCAAATTGCACGTGGTGGACCGATTACCGTAACCCATCCAGACGTTACACGTTATTTTATGACGATTCCTGAAGCGTCTCAGTTGGTGATTCAGGCAGGCGCACTCGGGACGGGAGGAGATGTATTTCTGCTTGATATGGGTGAGCCTGTACGTATTCAAGATTTGGCTCGACAAATGATCAAGTTAAGCGGGTTAACTGTACGTGAAGCTGGATCTTTAGATGGCGATATTGAAATTGCATATAGCGGATTGCGTCCAGGTGAAAAACTGTATGAGGAATTATTGATTGATCAAGAAAATACAGAATACACAGAACATACTCGTATTTTACGGTCTTTTGAGAAACATTATCCATTAGCTGAAATTCAATTGATTTTTGATAGAATTAATCAAATGACTGCGGTCGAACATGACGTTGATTGGGCATTAACCCAGCTTGAATATTATGTTGATGGCTACAAGCGTAGTGATGAAGTTAGAGTGAATTAAACTGAGAAATTAAATGATTAAGAAAGCAATTTTGCCTGTCGCTGGTCTTGGAACTCGTTTTTTACCAGCGAGCAAATCAATTCCAAAAGAAATGGTGACTGTGGTTGATCGCCCAGCAATTGAATATGTGGTGCGTGAAGCAGTTGAAGCAGGCATTGAGCAGATCATTTTGGTGACTCACTCATCAAAAGCATCGATTGAGAACTATTTTGATCGTAATTTTGAACTTGAAACGATATTAGAACAAAAGAAGAAGTTCGATTTACTGAAAGAAATCACAGATATTTTACCGATGCATGTTACCGTGATTAGTGTACGCCAACCGCAACCATTAGGTTTGGGACATGCGGTTTTATGTGCCAAAGATGTAATTGGGAATGAAGCTTTTGCAGTATTATTACCAGATGTACTGGTCAAAGATGTTGAAGTGGACAATGACTTATCGCGAATGATTCACCGTTTTGAGCAGTCGAATGCTGCACAAATCATGGTTGAAGCTGTTCCTGATCATCTGGTTGATCAATATGGCATTGTTGATGTTGCAAATTCGCCAAATGAAGGTGAAAGTATTGCAATGCAAGGCATTGTAGAGAAACCAAGTGTTGGAACTGCGCCATCTAATTTGTCAGTCGTTGGCCGTTATATTTTACCTGCGCAAATCATGGCACTGTTAGAGAATACACCGCGTGGTGCAGGAAATGAAATTCAATTGACTGATGCGATCGCAGCATTGCAACAATCAGAGACTGTTGAAGCCTATCGTATGAAAGGGCAAACTTTTGATTGTGGTAGTAAGATTGGGTATCTTAAAGCTGTACTACACTATGGTATTGAACATCCAAAATTGGGTGAAGAGTTTAAGGGCTTAATTCGTGAGTTAGCCCTATAGTTTAGGGTTAACGGTTATGAAAATTGCAGTTTTTGGCAATACCCTATATGCAGGGGTCATGTCTGCATTACTATCAGAGTCTGGGCACAGTGTTTATTGGTGTTCAAACACCGATGATAAAGAAAACACTGTGCAATATTCATTTCATGATGAAAATGTAAGCCGTTTGCTTGATAAGCAGCTCAATAGTGGTTTTTTACATTATGCAAATTTCAAGCATGTTCCACTTGATATTGATGTCTATTTATTCAGTTTTAATCAGACACAAGAGCAGCAAGTTTTAGTGTTATTAACTGAATTGCAGCAACGTCCAATTATTCATCCTAAGTTGATGGTGAATGCATCAACTTTTGGTTTGCACAGTACAGAAAAATTTAAGCGAATTTTGCCTGAAGATGAATGGGTTTATCTGCCAGATATTATCCAAGAAGGAAATGCTTTACAGAGTTTCACTCAAGCAAAACAACTCATTGTTGGGTTTACAGAGCCATCGGCACAGCAGAAAGTCAAAGAGCTGTTACGCCCTTTTTTCCCGTTTGAGCAACAATTTTTATTTATGCCTGTATTAGATGCAGAGTTTACTAAGCTTAGTATTTCGGGCATGTTGGCGACACGCATTAGTTATATTAATGACTTGGCTGTAGTCGCTGAAAAGTTGGGTATTGATATTACTTCGGTTCGCCAAGGGATGGCAGCAGACAACCGTATTGGTACTGCTTATCTATCGCCTGGTGCGGGTTTTGGCGGAGAAAACTTTTCCCATGATGTATTGACGCTTGCGAATACCGTGGCCAATACAGGAGTAAAGAGCCAGTTGCTTGCTCAAGTTTGGGAAATCAATGAGCAACAAAAAGAAATTTTATTCCGCAAATTATGGAATTATTATCATGGCGACTTGCATGGTAAGACGATTGCAATTTGGGGTGCTTCGTTTAAGGAAAATACCTCAAGCATACAACATTCACCGATTCATTTGATGTTAAAAGCTTTATGGGCGCAGGGCGTCAAAGTGCAATTGCATGATCCTCAAGCGCTAGAAGAGATTCAGATGATCTATGGTCAGCGTGATGACTTGATACTTTGTCAGCAGCAGTATGAAGCGCTTGAAAATGCACATGGTTTGTGTGTGATTACTGCATGGAAACAATATTGGAGTCCTGATTTTAAACAAATGATGCAACGTATGGCTCATCCTTTGGTTTTAGATGGCCGTAATATTTATGATCCCCAATATGTCAAAGCACAACAGTTTGCTTATATGGGGGTGGGGCGTTGATAATGAATTATAAGCAGCCTTTGATAGTTAAAAGCCAGCAACAAGCACTTTCAGCGTTGTGCAACCTTAAAATGCAAACCCAAGACACGCACTTGAATCAATTTTTCTCAGATGATTCAGGGCGCTTCGAGCGCTTTTCAGTCGAACAAGAGCAAATCGTCTTAGATTTCAGTAAGCATCGTATTGATCAAAATGTTTTAAATGGACTTGTTGATTTAGCTCATGCTCAAGACCTAACACAATGGATTCAAAGATTATTTTCTCTTGAAGAGATTAACTATACTGAACAACGTGCTGCAATGCATTGGGCTTTACGTGTGCCTGAGCAAAATCAGCAAGTACTTCCTGAAATTACGGCACAAGTTCATACTCAATTAGAGCGGATGTATAGCTTAGTTGAGAAAATTCATGCAGGCCAATATCGTGGTGCAACAGGTGAAGTGATTCAGGATGTGGTGAATATTGGGGTCGGTGGCTCTGATCTCGGCCCATTAATGGTCACACATGCGCTTTCGGATTTTAAAGTCGTAACAGCAAAGCCTTTGGATGTTCATTTTGTATCGACGATGGATGGCAGTCAGCTTTCTGATTTGCTGCATCAACTTCGACCAGAAACAACGTTATTTATTATTTCGTCTAAGTCCTTTGGTACGATTGATACGCTGTCGAATGCACAAACTGTACGTCAATGGTTAGAAAAAGCTTTAGGTAAAAATAGTCATGTGCTGAAACATCACTTTATTGGTGTATCAACCAAGCCAGATAAGATGACCGAGTGGGGTATTGCACCAGAAAATCAGTTATTACTTTGGGATTGGGTTGGCGGTCGATATTCACTTTGGTCATGCATTGGTTTACCGATTGCATTAACTGTGGGCGTCGATGGTTTCAGACAATTGTTGTCAGGTGCATATGCCATTGATCAGCATTTTCAAACGGCACCGTTTGCTCAAAATATTCCTGTTTTAATTGGGTTGTTGGGTGTTTGGAATAATAATTTTCTAGATATTCAAACACATGCTGTACTCCCTTATGATGGGCGGCTTAAATATTTTGCTGCATATTTACAGCAGTTGGAAATGGAGTCGAATGGTAAGTCAACACAGAGAAGTGGTGAAAAAGTTGATTCCGCGACTTGTCCAATTGTTTGGGGAGAGGTCGGGCCGAATGCACAACATGCTTTTTATCAGCTCCTTCATCAAGGCACTCATAAAGTCAGTTGTGATTTTATCGCACCAGTTAAGCGATACAATGCCAATCAATTTACTTATGCTGAAAATGCAGAAGCTTTGATTGAGCAACATCATTTGGCATTATCAAACTGCTTAGCTCAGTCGCGTTTATTGGCGTTCGGTAATCAAGTATTAACAACTGATGAAATTGAAGGTTTACCTACTTACAAACAATATGAAGGCAATCAGCCAAGTTCAACGATTTTATTAAAAGAGCTAAACCCCTATAGTTTGGGAATGCTGATTGCGACTTATGAACATAAAGTATTTGTACAGTCGGTGTTATGGAATATAAATCCTTTTGATCAATGGGGAGTTGAAAAGGGTAAAGAAATTGCCAATCAATTATTACCTATTCTCAATCGTGAACAAGATGATTTATCTACATTTGATGCATCGACTCAAGGCTTACTTAAAATCTTATTAGGGAAAAATAATGGCTAAAATTTTGGTCACAGGTGGTGCGGGCTATATTGGCTCGCATACGTGCATAGAGCTATTAAATGCAGGGCATGAGGTGATTGTATTTGATAACCTTTCAAATAGCTCTGAAGAAGCCTTGCGTAGAGTGCAGAAACTCACCAATAAGAGTTTGGTTTTTATACAGGGAGATATCCGAAATCAATCTGAGTTAGATTTGGTCTTTCAAGATCATCAAATTGATGCTGTCATTCATTTTGCGGGTTTAAAAGCGGTTGGAGAAAGTCAGCAGATTCCATTAACTTATTTTGATAACAATATTACGGGTAGTATTCAGTTAACTAAGTCAATGGCAAAAGCAGGTGTGTTTAAATTAGTTTTTAGTTCATCTGCAACGGTTTATGATGAAGTGAATACTTCGCCACTAAATGAGGATATGTCAACAGGCATACCAAATAATAATTATGGTTATACCAAGCTAATTGTGGAACAATTATTACAAAAACTTGCACACGCTGACCAACGTTGGTCAATCGCATTATTGCGTTATTTTAATCCTGTTGGTGCACATAAGAGTGGTCAAATTGGAGAGGATCCTCAAGGGATTCCAAATAATTTAATGCCTTATGTCACACAAGTCGCTGTTGGACGACGAGAAAAGTTATCCATTTATGGCAATGACTATGACACTGTTGATGGAACAGGCGTTCGTGATTATATCCATGTTGTAGACTTGGCTAATGCCCATTTATGTGCATTAAGCAATCGCTTGTCAGCACAAGGTTGCCGAGTTTGGAATATTGGTACTGGAAATGGTTCATCAGTGCTACAGGTAAAAAATACTTTTGAACAGGTGAATGGCGTCTCGATTGCTTTTGAATTTGTGTCACGCCGTGCAGGCGATGTTGCAACTTCATTTGCGGATAACACTCGTGCACAATTAGAACTAGGTTGGAAACCGCAATATTCTTTGGAAGATATGTTGGCTGACAGTTGGAATTGGCAAAAACAGAATCCAAATGGTTATAACTGAATCATTTCAAAAAAAGGAGCAAATTGCTCCTTTTTTATTGATGGGCATTAGCCTTGAATCAATGTTGTTAATTCATCGACATAATGTTGCATTGGTTTTGGATTTTTGTCTGCGCGACTTTCGATATTCAGTCGAAGCAATGGCTCAGTATTCGATGCACGTACGTTTAAACGCCATGCGCCAAAATCGAGACTGACACCATCTGTACGGTCTACTTGTGGATTTTGGTCGGCATAATGATCAAAAATCTTTTGTACTGTTGCTTGTGTGTCTGCAACTTTAAAGTTGATTTCACCGCTACATGGGAACTTCGCAATCATATTCTCAACTAATGACGAAAGCGATTGTCCTGTTTCTGAGAGAAGGGCAATCGTCAGTAACCAAGGAATCATGCCACTATCGCAATAAGCAAAATCACGGAAATAGTGATGTGCACTCATTTCACCGCCGTATACTGCATTGTGTTCGCGCATCACATCTTTAATAAAAGCATGTCCTGATTTGGATTGAACTGCGATGCCTTGGTATTGTTCTACGATATCAAAGGTATTCCAAACTAGGCGTGGGTCATGCACAATTTTTTCGCCAGATTGTTTGATCAAGAATGCTTGTGCCAGTAAGCCAACAATGTAATAGCCTTCGATGAATTGACCTTTCTCATCAAACAAGAAGCAGCGATCAAAATCGCCATCCCATGCGATGCCCATATCTGCTTGATGCGCAAGCACAGCATCACGGGTACTATCACGATTTTCAATCAAAATTGGATTCGGAATCCCATTTGGGAAAGTTCCATCTGCTTCATGATGAATTTTGATAAATTCAACAGGAATATTGAGCTGTTGGAACTTCTGTTCAATTGCATCAATCACATGCCCTGCTGCCCCATTGCCCGCATTCACCACCAGCTTGAGTGGTTTAATCTTTTGTGGATCAATATAAGTGAGTAAATGATCAACGAATTCAGGCAAGATATTATAGTTTTCAGTCGAACCTTTATGCTCAACGGCTGCAAAACTGCCTGATTCTGCAAGGGCTTGGATGTCTTTTAAACCTGTTTCTGCGCTAATTGGGCGTGCATTTTCACGAACCAATTTCATGCCATTGTAGTCCATTGGATTATGGCTAGCCGTCACTTCAATGCCACCTTGTACATCAAGATGGAAAGCGCCGAAATAAACTTCTTCAGTGCCTGTCATACCTAAATCAAGGACATTCACACCCGCATCATTTAAACCGCGAATAGTTGCTTGTTTTAATCCTTCGCTGCTTAAACGAATGTCGCAGCCAATGACGATTTTTTTAGGTTGGTAGATTTGCCCATAGGCACGACCAATGTTATAGGCGATTTCTTCGTTCAGTTCTGTACCTAATTTTCCGCGAATATCATACGCTTTGAAGCAAGTCAGTTGAGTCATTTTTTAAAGAAGCTGTTTGTAGTGTGTGGGAGTATACAAAGACTCAACTAGATTGAACATTGATTGATACAGATTTAATCATTAATTAGTTTTTATATCTAAGTCTGGTGATCAATTCATAAATATACGAGTAGCAAATAAAAAGGTTGTTTCACGTGAAACAACCTTTTTTGGTCCATAAAGTCTCCCTTTTAAAAGGGAGATTTAGAGGGATTTTAAGCTGACTTTGCTAGAACTTCAGCCATTGCTTTGGCAACTTTATAAACATTGTTCATGTTTAAACCAGCCACACAAATACGACCACTACGAACTAAGTAGATCGCATATTCTTCACGAAGTGTGTCCACTTGTTCAGCCGTTAAACCTGTATAGCTAAACATCCCTTTTTGATTCACAAGGTAGCTAAAGTCACGATCAGGTAAGGCTTTAGTCAACTCATCTTTTAAGATGCTACGCATTTTAATAATACGCTCACGCATCTCTTTGACTTCGCCCTGCCATTGTTGGTTGAGATCAGCGTCATTTAACACTTGATCTACCAACCATGCACCTGTTGTTGGTGGGCTAGAGTAGATACGACGTACCGTTGCTTTTAACTGACCGAATGTGCATTTTGCTGCTTCAGCATCATCACATACGAAGGTTAAACCACCAACGCGCTCACCATAAAGTGAGAAGATTTTAGAGAACGAGTTGCTGACAATAAAGTTCAAGCCCGCTTGGTCTAGAGCACGGATTGCATAAGCATCTTGCTCCATACCATCGCCAAAGCCTTGATAAGCGATGTCGAGGAATGGAATCAGATTACGCTCTTTTAACACTGCAATTACTTGATCCCATTGTGCTGGATTTAGATCCGCACCTGTTGGGTTGTGGCAGCAAGGGTGTAACAACACGATGCTTTGTTCAGGTAGCGTATTTAATGTCGATAACATACCGTCAAAATCAACACCACGTGTTTCAGCATCAAAATATGGATAGAAGTTGCTCTTGATGCCTGCACCATTGAAGATCGCAACGTGATTATCCCACGTTGGTTGGCTCACCCAAACTTCTGAATTTGGGAAATAAGTTTTTAAGAAATCTGCACCGACTTTTAATGCACCTGAACCACCCAAAGTTTGAATGGTAGCAACACGACCTTGTTGAATTGCTGGGCTGTTTGTACCAAACAATAATGCTTGAATCGCATCACGGTAAGGTTTAAAGCCTTCCATTGGGAGATAAAGTTTGGTTTTATCATTTTTAGGCGCAATACGTTTTTGAGCTTCGACAATGGTATCAAGCTGAGGAACGATACTGTCTTCGTTATAGTACAAACCAATACTCAGGTTAACCTTTTCAGCGCGAGAATCAGCATTAAACTGTTCCATTAAAGAGAGGATTGGATCGCCTGCATAAGGTGGGATATGTTGAAACATTAACAATGTCCTTTTATTCAACAAGGTGCATGGATGTGTCTTGAGGAGCGCTGCTCCAGATGCCCAATAATGTACCAATAAAGCGATGATGAAGCACGCTGTTATTTACATTCTAGTGCAGTATTTACTTACAAATTTCATGGTAAATGGATCAATTATAGAGATTGTCTACAATCAAGCTGTCATACCATGGTCTTAGGATAAAGCCTAGTCAGAGTCAAAAAACGGAATAAACTAAATCAAAGAATAAAAAATTCATGCTACTAACTCATTGTTATGTAATTAAATTATTTATTTTTTCTTTATTTGTCGGGTGTTGTAAACGTTGTATCTAGATTATAGGGTTGACTGAGCAAGTCTATTTTATTGTCGACAATCCTATTGCATTTTTTATTATATCTCGTTATAAAATCATCAAAACTATAGAGATTGTCGACAATATGCAAGATACCCTTGTTCCTCAAGCCATCAGCACAAGTCAGGGAATGACCCTGACGGAACATGTATTTAAGCAAATTCAATCGGCGATTGTATTAGGACAAATTCCTGCGGGCAGTAAGATTTCTGAGCCTGAGTTAGCACGTATTTATGGCATTAGTCGTGGCCCTTTGCGTGAAGCGATCCATCGTCTCGAAGGTCAAAAACTGGTTGAGCGTACCGCCCATGTCGGTGCACGTGTTGTCTCATTGTCACTACAACAATTTAAAGAACTGTACCAAGTGCGTGCATCCTTGGAAGGTCTAGCTTGTAAACTCGCTGCACAGCATATTGATAAAAAACAAATTCTAGCCTTACGTGATGTATTGCGTATGCATGCCGAAGATGAAAACTTTAAAGCAGGTAAGGGTTATTACTTGCAAGAAGGCCAAGACGATTTCCATTACTGCATTATCAAAAGCAGTGGCAATAAAACCTTAGAAAAAATGTTATGTGATGAGCTTTATCACCTCATCCGTATGTATCGAATTCAATTTTCAAATACCCCAGATCGACCAAGTAAAGCTTGGGACGAACATATCCGCATATTAGATGCGATCGCTGAGGGTGATGGTGAATTGGCTGAAATGCTGATGCACCGTCACATCAATGCATCCTACAAAATTGTTGAGCAAACATTGCTGCAAACTCAAGGAGAACATCAACATGGCTAAATCTGCTGGTCAGCTATTCCGCGACGCGGTCGCAAATGAAAAACCATTACAAGTGGTCGGTGCGATTAACGCCAATCATGCATTGTTAGCAAAACGTGCAGGCTATAAAGCAATTTATTTGTCTGGTGGTGGTGTGGCTGCTGGTTCGTTGGGTTTACCTGATTTGGGTATTAGCAACCTTGATGATGTATTGACGGATGTACGCCGTATTACGGATGTCTGTGATCTACCATTATTGGTTGATGTGGATACTGGTTTTGGAGCTTCAGCATTTAATATCGCACGTACCACTAAATCAATGATTAAGTTCGGTGCAGCAGCAATGCACATTGAAGACCAAGTGGGTGCTAAGCGTTGTGGTCACCGTCCAAATAAAGCAATCGTGACACAACAAGAAATGGTGGATCGTATTAAAGCGGCAGTGGATGCACGTACTGATGAAAACTTTGTGATCATGGCACGTACTGATGCTTTAGCGGTAGAAGGCTTACAAGCAGCGATTGATCGTGCAGGGGCATATATTGAAGCAGGTGCGGATATGTTGTTCCCTGAGGCAATCACTGAATTAGCGATGTACAAGCAATTTGCTGATCTCACCAAAGTGCCAGTATTAGCGAATATCACTGAGTTTGGTTCTACGCCGTTATTCACGACTGAAGAATTGGCTTCTGCCGATGTCAGCATTGCGTTATATCCACTTTCTGCATTCCGTGCGATGAACAAAGCCGCAGAAAATGTCTATGAGACATTGCGTCAAGAAGGCACACAGAAGAACGTAGTCGACACTATGCAAACCCGTCAAGAATTGTATGAACGCATTAACTATCACGCGTTTGAACAGTATCTTGATGCATCATTTGAAAAAGCAAAATAAGGAATCCCCCTAAGTCCCCTTTTTTCAAAGGGGGACTTTCCTCCCTTTCAAAAGGAAGGTGAGGAGCGGTTGTAGCTCCGCAAGCGGGATTTTAGAACTCATAATTCACATAGAAAGAACAGAAAAGGACAATCTTATGAGCAGTAATGAAACTCCAACAGGCTTCAAGCCAAAAAAATCAGTTGCGTTAAGTGGTCAAGTTGCAGGTAATACAGCACTTTGTACCGTAGGTCGTAGTGGTAATGACCTGCACTACCGTGGTTACGATATTCTTGACCTTGCAGTGGGTAGTGAATTTGAAGAAGTTGCACATTTGCTTGTACATGGCAAACTGCCAAACAAAGCTGAGTTGAAAGCGTATAAAGCAAAACTTAAAGCACTTCGTGGCTTACCAGCAGCATTGAAAACTGCACTTGAGCAGTTGCCACCATCTGCACACCCAATGGACGTCATGCGTACAGGTGTATCAGTTCTCGGTTGTTTAACACCTGAACATGAAGACCACAATGAAGCAGGCGCAAAAGACATCGCTGACAAATTGATGGCAAGCTTGGGTTCAATGTTGTTGTATTGGTATCACTTCAGCAATAACGGTCGTCGTATCGAAGTGGAAACCAATGATGACTCAATCGCTGCGCATTTCTTGCATTTACTTCATGGCGAAGCGCCATCTGAAGAATGGATTCAAGCGATGCATACCTCTTTGATTCTGTATGCAGAGCATGAATTCAACGCTTCTACATTTACTTCACGTGTTGTTGCAGGTACAGGTTCAGACATGTACTCAGCAATTACAGGTGGTATTGGTGCGTTGCGTGGTCCAAAACATGGTGGTGCCAACGAAGTTGCATTCGTGATTCAACAACGTTATGACAACGCAGACGAAGCAGAAGCAGACATCCGTAGCCGTGTAGAGAAAAAAGAAGTTGTGATCGGTTTTGGTCATCCTGTCTATACCGTTTCTGATCCACGTAACGAAGTGATCAAGAAAGTGGCGCGTGAACTTGCTGAAGCACAAGAAAATACCAAGATGTATCTGATCGCTGAGCGTTTAGAAGCAGTGATGAAAGAAGTGAAGAATATGTTCCCGAACCTCGACTGGTTCAGCGCGGTGAGCTATCACTTGATGGGTGTTCCAACCGCAATGTTTACACCATTATTCGTGATTGCACGTACAGCAGGTTGGTCAGCGCACGTGATCGAACAACGTCAAGACGGCAAGATCATTCGTCCAAGCGCGAACTATACTGGCCCTGAAAACTTAGAATTCAAACCATTGGCGGAGCGTGGTTAATGTCAAATCAATACCGTAAACCGCTGGCAGGTACCCAGCTCGAATACTATGACGTGCGTCAAGCCGTTGAAGATATTCAGCCAGGCGCATATGAGACCTTGCCATACACCTCTAAAGTGTTGGCAGAACAGCTTGTGCGTAAAGCTGATGCAGAAAACTTAACTGATTATTTAAAGCAATTGATTGAACGTCGTCAGGATATGGATTTTCCTTGGTATCCTGCGCGTGTTGTGTGCCATGATATCTTAGGTCAAACCGCACTGGTTGACCTTGCAGGTCTGCGTGATGCGATTGCTGACAAAGGTGGTGATCCGTCTAAAGTAAACCCAGTGGTTCCAACGCAGTTGATCGTCGATCATTCATTGGCAGTGGAATATGGCGGTTTTGATCCTGATGCATTTGAGAAAAACCGTGCAGTCGAAGATCGTCGCAATGAAGACCGTTTCCACTTTATTGAGTGGACTAAAACCGCATTTAAAAATGTGGACGTGATCCCAGCGGGTAACGGCATCATGCACCAAATCAACTTGGAGAAGATGTCTCCAGTGATTCAAAACCGTGATGGCTTGGCATTCCCAGATACATGCGTAGGCACAGACTCACATACGCCACATACCGATGCGCTTGGTGTGATTTCAGTCGGTGTCGGTGGTTTGGAAGCTGAAAATGTCATGTTGGGTCGTGCATCATGGATGCGTCTACCTGACATTATTGGGGTTGAGTTTGTAGGTCAGCGTCAAGCAGGCATTACTGCAACCGATATTGTTCTTGCATTGACTGAGTTCTTGCGTAAAGAGCGTGTGGTGGGTGGCTATCTAGAGTTCTTCGGTGAAGGCGCTGACAGCATGTCTGTGGGTGACCGTGCTACCATCTCGAACATGACACCTGAATATGGCGCAACTGCGGCAATGTTCTACATCGATCAAAACACCATTGATTATTTACGCCTGACAGGTCGTGAAGATGCACAAGTGGCATTGGTTGAACAATACGCAAAAGAAATAGGTCTTTGGGCATCGGATATGACCAAAGCGCAGTACCCACGTGTACTTCGTTTCGATCTTTCAACCGTGACTCGTAACATTGCAGGGCCATCAAACCCACATGCACGTGTATCGACGGCTGACTTGAAAGAGAAAGGCATTGCAGGTGTGGTTGAAAACCGTACGGATGGTTTAATGCCTGATGGCGCGATCATCATTGCCGCGATTACCTCTTGTACCAATACCTCAAACCCACGTAACACAGTGGCAGCAGGTCTATTGGCACGTAAGGCCAATGAACTTGGTTTAGTGCGTAAACCTTGGGTGAAATCATCGTTTGCACCAGGTTCTAAAGCGGCTGCGTTGTATCTTGAAGAAGCTGGCGTGCTGAAAGACCTAGAAAAACTTGGTTTTGGTATCGTGGCGTATGCATGTACAACCTGTAACGGTATGTCAGGTGCGCTTGATCCAGTGATTCAACAAGAAATCATTGACCGTGATTTGTATGCAACAGCGGTGCTTTCGGGTAACCGTAACTTCGATGGTCGTATCCATCCATATGCAAAACAAGCATTCTTAGCATCGCCTCCACTTGTCGTAGCGTATGCGATTGCAGGAACGATTCGTTTTGACATTGAAAAAGATGCACTGGGTACAGACAAAGATGGTCATCCAATTTACCTGAAAGACATCTGGCCATCTGATGCTGAAATTGATGCATTGGTCAAAGAAGCGGTCAAGCCTGAACAATTCCGTAAAGTCTACATTCCAATGTTTGACCTTGGTGAATTTGAACAAGCGGAAAGTCCACTTTACGACTGGCGTCCGCAAAGTACTTACATCCGCCGTCCGCCGTATTGGGAAGGGGCGTTGGCTGCACCACGTACTTTGTCGAATATGCGTCCGCTTGCGATTTTGGGTGACAATATCACCACAGATCATTTGTCTCCATCGAATGCAATCTTGATGGATTCGGCGGCAGGTGAATACTTGCACAAAATGGGCGTACCTGAAGAGGACTTCAACTCATACGCGACACACCGTGGTGACCATTTGACGGCACAACGTGCAACATTTGCCAACCCGAAATTGTTTAATGAAATGGTGGTTCGTTCAGACGGCACGATTAAACAAGGTTCAAAAGCGCGTGTCGAGCCAGAAGGCGAAGTGATGCGTATGTGGGAAGCGATTGAAACTTACATGAACCGTAAGCAACCGTTGATCATTGTAGCGGGTGCGGATTATGGTCAAGGTTCAAGCCGTGACTGGGCAGCGAAAGGTGTTCGTCTTGCAGGTGTTGAAGCGATTGTGGCTGAAGGTTTTGAGCGTATTCACCGTACTAACTTAGTGGGTATGGGTGTTTTACCGCTTGAGTTTAAAGCAGGTGTGAACCGTAAAACGTTGAAGTTAGATGGTACTGAGCTGTATAGCGTGATTGGTAATATCTCACCGCGTTCGACTTTAACTTTAGTGATTGAGCGTGCCACAGCAGATGGTAAAGAAGAGATTGTTGAAGTACCTGTAACTTGCCGTTTAGATACAGAAGAAGAAGTTTCTGTTTATGAAGCGGGTGGTGTATTACAGCGTTTTGCACAAGACTTCTTAGAAGGTCAAGTGGCTTAATACTTTAGCTAAAAGTAATTGATATTGCTTAAAAAAGACCCTACTTTAAAGTGGGGTTTTTTAATTTACGAGTTTTGAGTATATATGAGAGATTTAGGGCAGTTAGGAGAAAGCACTTTTGCAATGTGGTGTGCTCAAGTTGGTTTAATTGCGAATGGTTCAGCAATTGATAAAACTGGGTGGGATTACTATGTAGAATTCCCAATATCTTCAAATATAACTACTCATGAATTACATAAATCAGCTTTTGAATGTAAAGTTCAAGTTAAAGCAACAGATAAAAAGGATAGAAAACTCGCTATTACAGTATCAAATCTTAGACGGATGGCAACTGTGCAAATGCCAGCATTTTACGTTTTTATAGAATTTGATGGGAAGAATGAAGCACAAAATGCATTTGTTTTACATATAGATAATGAGTTGGTTTATAAAATTCTTAAAAGAGTTCATCAAATAGAACAAAGTGAAAAAAATAAGGATTTAAATAAAAAGACAATTACTCTTACTTATAGTGAACAGCACAGGCTTGAAAAATTAGATGGGGAAAATCTAAAACAAAATTTGTTGAAATATATCGGTGAAAACTATTCTGATTACATAGCTAGTAAAAATAAATATTTACAAGAGTGTGGTTTTGAAGATGGGTATGGAACAGTTCAATTTTCTCTTGAAGGTGAAGAGGGTATTCAGAGAATCATTGATGTTTCTTTAGGATTAGAAGAGGATTTAGATGTCCAAAACTTAGTTAATATTGAAAAGCGTTTTGGTATCCCATCTAAAAAGTCGAATTTTGAAATACCTAAAGCAAAACTAAGTTTGGGTGTGCAACCACCAAAAAAAGGAAAAATTAGATTTAAAGAAGATAGTCTCTCTACTGGCTTAGTTTTTGATATAGATTTTTATAACTCACCTTTTAGTTTTAATGAGTTTAGGAAATTTTCAAAATTTCGAGTTGTTGGTGATTTCTTTGATATGACTTTTGAGCCATATAAAAAACAATCTAATTATAAGTTTAATTTAGGTGACGATAGGAGATTTGAGTTAAAGAAACTAAAAGATGCTATTGGCTTAATTGAATTGATGAGCAGAGATAACCAAGAATTCATTATTGAACTAATTATAGAAAATTTTGAAACTGTAGTTTCTTCATCTAAAAGTAAATTTATAAAAAGAGAGCTAAGTATATTTGAAGATCTATTGAATAAGGCATTAGAAATATGTTTTCAAAGCAAAATTTATGATGAAATATCTATTTCTATTCAGGAGTTATATAATTATAGAGAAGAAATTGAACAGTTCCATACTATAATTACTAAAACAAATAAGTGTGATTTTAGAGTCGAGTGTGAGGTAGACAGTAATCACATATTCGAATTTGAGAAAACAACTTCGACTTCTGCTATATTTTGCAGATTAGGTAGTCATGCCATAGGAGCAATTCTAACAATTATTGGTAAACCTGAGAAAATATCAAAAAATAAATTTAGGATTGATAAAGGTGAACTAATGATAGAAAGAATTCTTATATTTACTCGAAGTAATGAAAATATTAATGAAGAAATTAGTAGAGTAATACAAAATACGATAAGTAAATATGCAGATGAATACGACGTTTTCTATAACTGGGATACAGATGTTGTATAAAATAAAAATATAAAAAAAGCCCGACATCCTGTCGGGCTTTTTTGTATTTGGTTGCTAGATATGACTCCTGTCGTATCTCACGGTCCTGAAGTATGGACTTATTATTGTTGTTTTGTATTCCAGAACATCCTGTTCATGTTTGAGTATATTTTAAAGTAATAACAAAGATATTTAATCCGCTAAATCCCTAAAATTAAGAAGGAAAAACCTATACATTTCATCTTTAACCTTTACGCCACCACCATTTGTCAGAAAGGTCAATAAATAATCAAAACTATCACGCTATAGTATATGAACCATTTCTAAAATCTATGGAGAACAAAGATGGTAACTGCTGGCGAAAAACCTGGAACTGGCTTCTATTTTTGTGTTCAATGCGGACACCGCACCTATTTAGAAATTGGTACTGATCGTCTACCTCCGTGTACCAAATGCCTTGGCAATCAATTCAACAGTAAGAATGCCTAAGCCGCAAACACCAAACAGTTACCCACTGTTTGATAAAAAAGCCCTATCACTTGGTAGGGCTTTTTAATGATTATGTTTAAATAATATAAATTATTAATTTAAAAATACTAACTCATATATTATTCAAAAATATTAGATTCAACAATTTTCTTAGTAATATCTACTGCTGCATTATCAAGAGTTGCTTTTGCGTCTCCCCCAAAAACACCCATGGATAATCTTGCATCAGTTGTTAAAGAGGCAATTTCTTTTCCATCTGCTTTGTTAATTAAATGAGCTTTTACAATAGCTTGAGCTTTACCAGCACCGAATCCAACAAAATAGCGTAATGCTCGGTTACCTTGATCAAAATCTAATTCATAAGTAATAACCGTATCATTACTGGTTAAATCATTTTTAATCTTATTTTTTGCTAATTGTTTATTTAGCTGTTGAGTAAAGTATTGCTCAAACTCTTGTTGATTGTTTGGCGTTTCAATTCTATAACTTTGCTGTTTAGTTTCTTTAGCAAAATTATCATTTTTTTTAACTAAGCTATTTGTTGTGCTACATGCTGATAAAGCAAGAGCGATTAGTAATACAGATATTTTTTTCATTACATTCCCCTTATATTAAAATTTTAAAGCAGGGTATATTAATGAAAATATTATTACAAAACTAGAGTTTATTTATATTTAATAAATATTTATAGAGTATAAATAACCTTTAACAATACAGGTATATTATGGAAACAATATTAGGACTCTGTATCGGCGTAGGATTAAGTGCAGCCTGTGGTTTTCGTGTCTTTGTTCCATTATTGGTGATGAGTATTGCAACAATTATGGGATGGTATGAACCCGCACAAGGTTTTGAATGGTTAGCATTGCCCTCAGTGTGTATGGCTTTAGGTTTTGCGACGATTTGTGAAATTGCTGCTTACTATGTGCCGTGGGTGGATAACCTGTTAGATACCATCGCTACGCCTGCCGCAGTCATCGCAGGAACATTGACTACAATGGCAGTGAGTAGTGGGGAAATGTCACAATTTGCGACTTGGGCAGCCGCGTTGATCGTGGGTGGCGGAACGGCAGGCGTGGTGCAAATGAGTACGGTAGCTGCACGAGGTGTTTCAACTGCAACCACTGGCGGATTAGGCAATTTTGTGGTGGCAACAGGTGAGTTGATTGGGTCAATTGTCTTATCAATCTTGGCATTTGTGATGCCTGTGGTGATTACGGTTTTGGTGATTATTCTTGTGATTGTAGTGATACGTTGGGTACGTGCTAAAAAGCAGGAACAAATGGGTCATTCAACATCATAAAATTGAAAGACAAGAAGATTACGGAAACTTAAACTGTATTTTCGAGTGAAAGTTTCCACGTTTTATCACCACTTCACACGTTTTAATAAAATGTCTTTATACATAATAAAATCGCAAGCAAGGCTAAAAAACGGCTGCTTAAAGGTCGCAGGTTTATTATGCTCATAAAAGAAATGACCGACCCATGCAAAGCCATATCCGACCACAGGTAAAGCCCAAAGTAATTTGGCATTTCCAGTCACAACAGATGCAGCAGCGATACCAATCACGCAGCTTGTCCCTACGAAGTGCAGACGACGACAAGTCGCATTTTCATGTTGCGAAAGATAAAAAGGATAAAATTCAGCTAGGGTTTTATAACGAACATCACTGGCTTCCATCTGCTCAGTATTGTTTTTCATCAGTTCTTGAGTATTGTGAGACATACGACTGCTCCATTCGTTTAAGTCGTATTTATTTTGAACACTCCACCCAGAATGGTCTTGAACGAATATGCTATCTCAACAAAAGGAATCTGATTCAGCGAAGCAGAGCAAAAATTTGGTCTATGCTTGGGATGGTGTGATTATTTATGTGACTCAAGAACATTTGAATAAAGCACATGCACATTTTCCAGCATTGCTACAAATTAGCTGTGGTACACCATTTGCGATTACAGTGGATGAGCAGCCCCGCAGTTACCATGAGGTTGTGGTGATGGCATCTAATCTGCCGCACAGTACCGATTCAGAAAATCAGCCTTATATTGCGATTTTGATTGATCCTGATCATGCACTGTATGCTTATCTACATCCATTATTGAATGGGAATGCATTTTGCTCCTTAACAGCATCCGCGCTTGGGTTATTTCAACAACGCTTTCAGCAACTCATGTTAGGACAGCTCAGCCTAGAGCAAGCAAAACAATTGGTTTTGGATATTTTAGTTGTTTTAAATCCCAAGCCTCTTGCTTGTTTACCGTGGGATCAACGCATCTTGCACGCTTGTGACTACATCAAGCAGTGTGTGCCGCAACATATCCCAACCATTGCAGAAGTTGCAGCGCAGGTCGGATTGTCTGAGTCACGATTGATGCATTTATTTAGTGAGCAATTGGGCTTGTCGATGCGGCAATATATTTTGTGGCTTCGCATACGCTATGCAATCAAGTTGTGGATGCAAGGTAAAAGTTTGATTGAGATTGCAATGGAGTCAGGCTTTTCGGATCAGGCGCATTTCACTCGAACCTTGCGCCGTATGGTCGATTTTGCGCCGTCTATGCTGAAAGCCAATACCATTTTTATCAGCGATTTTTCTGCTTCAAAATAAGTTTAATAGCTTATAAATACGTGGGTTATTCCAACTAAGACTCGAAAAATAATGAGGAAAAGAGTAAATTACATTCACATTTTGATCGTGCGTTAGCGTTTATGGCTTTTACTTGGATTCTATTCACTATCATGGCTGCATTTATGCAGGCTTGGCGTAACGCATTTCAAAAACAACTCAGCACTTCAGTGGATGCTTACGGCACAACACTGGCACGCTTTCTATTTTCACCGCTTTTTGCCTTTAGTTATCTGGCTTTCCTGTATATGCAAAAACCTGTCACGGCAGCGGTTCATTTCTCAGATAAGTTTTGGTTTTACATTGTCATTGCTGGCGTGAGTCAGATCTTTGCGACTGCTTTGATGGTGATGCTATTTCAACAAAAAAACTATGCTATTGGTGTTGGACTTGCCAAAAGTGAAGCAATTTTAGCGGCAATCGTCGGGGTAATCTTTTTACAGGAACATCTCACGACATGGGGCTGGGTGGGGGTTCTGATCGGTGCGGTTGCAGTCTTTCTATTAAGTAAAGGTCGTCAGCATACTGAACTTTCAATGAAAACCTTAATGATCGGTTTGGGTAGTGGTTTGTGTTTTGCGATCACTTCATTATTGGTTCGTGAAGCCAGCTTAGAACTGACTATGTTGCCATTTTTGCATCGTGCAGCGTGGGTATTATGCTGTTTGATCAGTTTTCAATGCATCATCATGTTGCTGTATTTGGGAATTTTCAGCCGTGAAATGCTTTATCGAATGTGGCAACGTCTCGGCTTGGTCTTTAAAGTCAGTGTGTGTAGCTTTCTCGCGTCGGTGGGGTGGTTTAGCGCGATGAGTATGCAGACAGTTGCGATTGTGAAAACGCTTGGTCAGGTCGAAATTTTATTTAGCCTATTAATTTCAGCCTTTTTCTTTAAAGAAAAATTGGCGAAAACAGATCATTTGGGTTTATGGTTGGTGATTGTGGCTGCGATTATGGTGATTTGGGCATAGTTGAGTGATGCATCAACAAGAGTTGAAAATATTCATTGGACAGGAAAGATTGCTTTAGCGTATTCAGAGCTATACGAATTTGAGCATGATTTTTCAGTTTATCTCGAAAATGTGGCGTTTCCTCAGCTGATTTATGATTAAAATTTCGATTAAATATGCTTTGATTAGAATTTTTATATGATTAATTTGTGAAGTATGGGAAAAAATTCGGATTATAAATATAGATATGCAAAATTATTTTATTATTGGCTAAAAATACCATTTTTTAGGAAAACAATCCCATCAGCTTCCCCCTAAACTATATCGCAAGGGTGTGAAAGGGATCGAAAAGAGTAGCATGCACCGACGCTTACAAAGCAAGTGTGTACTTACCCAAAAGGTCTCGATTCGGCTTAGGACGCTATAGATCAAAAGTTTATAGGCAAAGGTTATGGCTTACAAAGTCATAGGTGTTGAAGTAAACAACCTCTGTTTTCCCTTGATACCCTAAAAAATTTAATCTCAACAGAATATGACCAATCAGATATAAATAATAAAAACTAGATCAAGAAAACTAAAATCGAATGTGAAATAAATCGTTAAATCTTCTAATTTTGAATATAAGTCGCTGTTTTTATATTAAAAAACAAAATGATATAATTTGCCTAAAGTTAAAATCAAAAGATGATCATACTGGAATAGGTCAGAAAAATAATGAATGAATTCGATCTAAAAATACGTTATCCGCACCAAACAGGCCGCAATGATGCTGATCATTTGGGCGCATTTGATATTGAAACGATTTTGAAAAAATTTGATGAGGTTGCTTGGCGACAGCAGTTGGTACGTCAGTTGCAATTAGACGGGGCAAGTACCAGTTTTATCGTTACAGATGAACGTTCAGGGCACACGATTCGAATCATCTTGGATGCTTTTGCCAAAACGCAGCATTTAGAATTTAAACTGGAAAGTAATATTCCTGTTTTAATTGCAAAAAAGGATGTTTTTGGGCTGCTGACACGAAAAACAAAAGACAGTATTTCATTTAAACATTTAACGCAAAGTCGTGCCAAAGAATATCTACTTGCATTTATGAATGGTGAAATAGCGGAACTAGAAACGCTATATCGTGAAAATTTAAGCAAGCCAATGAAGTCGGCTTCTTAATGAATCAATAACAAATCATGAAACCAGATGAATAAATGAGATCAAAGATTCTTTATTCATCACACCTGCTAAAAATAAAAAATCATTGTAGCCGAATGGTTTGGTTGTTCTATCGAGCGGATGGTTAAATTCCCAAGATAAGCCGCTATAATCATTTGGCTTTTTTGAATCTGTTTTATGTCCCATGCCGTTAAATGACAATTTTATCTATATGCCACCGCAAGAACCTTTAGAGGTCTTGTATGAAGATGATGATTTATTGGTGGTCAATAAGCCCGCAGGTTTATTGTCGGTGATGGGGCGATTGCCAGAGCATCAGGACAGTGCTTATTTACGCGTTTTGGAAAAATATCCAGCTGCCAAAGTGACGCACCGTTTAGATATGGCGACCTCTGGTTTGTTGATGTTCGCCAAGCATCGAGAAGCCGAAGTCGCAGTCAGTAAAATGTTCCAAGCGCGGACAGTCAAAAAATACTATGTTGCACTGGTTCAAGGGCAAATTCAGACTGAAGGGAGTGTAGAAGTCCCATTGATCACGGATTGGGAAAATCGTCCACGTCAGATGGTGCATTTTGAATTAGGGAAATCTGCCAAAACCTTATTTCAGTTGATGGATTATGATGCTGCAACGGATCAAAGTCGGGTGCGTTTAGAGCCTGTGACAGGTCGCTCGCATCAGCTCCGCGTGCATATGATGCATATTGGCCATTCGATTATGGGCGATAAACTTTATCATCCCGAACCTACCAAATTTCATTTAAAACGGATGGCATTACATGCGGCTTATCTCGCATTTCAACACCCATTGAATATGCAGGCGATAGAAATCCGCTCTGATGTGCCATTTTAGTATTGAGAACAAATGGAAAATACTATGCAGGCAATTCAGCAAACGCATTGGACAGATTTAACTGCTGAACAACAAGCGCCATTGAAAGCACTTTTATTAGAAGCTGATCCCAGTTGGGAGCACATCTCAACATATCTTTTTGATGCGAAGATTTTTGTCGTGTGTAATGCCGAAAATGAATGTATTGCGGAGCTATGTTTGCTCGAAAATCATGATCAAGCTGAGATTAAAAACTTAACAGTAGCGGATGCTTTTCAGGGGCAAGGAATTGCTAAGGCGCTCATTCGACATGCGATTGCATATGCCAAGCAACGATCAACAGCATCTATTATCGTTAAAACAGGCAATTCTAGCTTAGATCAGTTGGCACTCTATCAAAAATGTGGTTTCCGAATGTCGCACATTGAGGTCGATGTTTTTAAAGATTACCCAGAGGCAATCTATGAACATGGTATTCGTTGTTTAGATCAAGTGGTACTGATGATCCAACTCAGTCAAGCTGAGTGATTCTATAAGGCAATTTTGATTATTTTTTAACTACAATAATGATATCGATAGGTCTAAAAACTGACATAAAAATAGGTTAATCTATAGCCAAACAATCAAATCCAAAACATAACAAAGGATACTCATATGACACGCGACTACGATCAATTCCCTGATAACGATAATGGCAATGTACTCTGGCAAATGGTTGAAGATGGCAATGACCTGAGCGAACCGCATGAAGTTGAGTTTTCGGTTGTCTTTGCAAAACAAGAACAAGTGGAAAAGTGTGCATTGCACTTATTACACCAAGAGCAAAAAATCTCCTTGTATCAAGAGGAGCTTCATTCCGATGGTTCTGATTTATGGGTGCTGAATATCCATGTCAACATGATCCTAGAATATGAAGATATTGAAGATCTAGAAGAATGGATGACTCGTATCGCTCAAGAGTTTGGCGGTGAATATGATGGCTGGGGTTGTATGAGCTATATCTATGATGAAGAAGATGAATAGCAGCAGCCTGCATGATTAAAAATATCAGTTCGCTCGTCATCATTTGGAGATTCTTGATTTAAGGATCTCCTCTAAGCTTTTATTTCAACAACAGGATCACTCGTCCTCAAGCGCTTTAAATCATTTATACACCCATATCGAGATATAAGCTTTCTTTCACCTCTTCCATCACCACATAACTATGTGATGAGGCTGAAGCGGGTAGTTTTTTTAATAAATCACCTAACAGTCGGCGATAGGCACTCATTTCTTTGAGTCTTGCTTTGACAAGATAGTCAAATTCACCCGAAATCAAATGACATTCCAACACTTCTGGAATATCGACTAAATCTCGAGCCACTTGATCAAATACATCACCAGATTTTGCGGAAAGTTTGATCTCAAGAAACACTAGTAGATTACGATCGACCAGCTCTGGGTTCAGACGAGCGTAATAGCCCATGATAATCCCTTCGCGTTCTAAGCGTTTAACACGTTCTGAACAAGGTGTGGTCGATAAGTTGACACGAGAAGCCAGTTCACTAATCGCGATCCGTCCTTCGCGTTGCAGAATATCTAAAATCAGGCGATCAATACGGTCTAATTTACGCATAGATTATTCCCTTTTATTTTAATTTTTGCATGACAAAAAATATGAATTACCTAGATTATAAGCATAAAAACAGTCAAATAAACTATTGATCCAAAAATATACTAGTTAAATAAACTAGTGTGTGCGTGAGGGATCTGTTATGCGCGTAATCGTTTTAGGAAGTGGTGTCATTGGTGTAGCAAGTGCTTACTACCTAGCGCAACAAGGTGCTCAAGTGACTGTACTTGACCGTCAATCTGGCCCTGCCAAAGAAACTAGCTTTGGTAATGCAGGACAAATCTCCCCAGGATATTCAACGCCGTGGGCTGCTCCCGGCATTCCATTTAAAGCTGTTAAATGGATGTTCCAACATCACGCACCGTTGGCAATTAATATTGATGGCAGTATGTGGCAGCTTCAGTGGATGGCACAGATGCTGAAAAACTGTAACCCACAAAGTTATGCGGTGAATAAAGAGCGCATGATGCGTGTGGCGGAATACAGTCGTGATTGTTTACGTGATTTAAGAGAACAAACAGGTATTAACTACGAAAATCGCGCTAAAGGAACACTACAGATTTTCCGTAATGAAGCCCAACTTGAAGCTGTACAGCGCGACATTCAAGTACTCAAAGAGTGTGGCGTTGATTTTGATTTATTAAATGCACAACAACTCGGGTCAGTTGAGCCTGCATTGGCACATAACGATCATTTGGTGGGTGGCTTACACTTACCCAATGACGAAACAGGCGACTGCTTTCTGTTTACCAATGCGTTGGCAAAACTAGCGCAAGACATGGGTGTTGAGTTCAAGTTTGATCAAAACGTTGAAAAACTGATCGTTGAAGGTGATGAGATCAAAGGCGTTATGGTCGATGGAGCCGTTTTAACCGCTGATCGTTTTGTTTTGGCATTTGGTAGTTACTCGCGTGATTTCTTAAAACCGTTAGAGTTAAATCTGCCAGTTTATCCAGTGAAAGGTTATTCACTCACGATTCCAATTGTTGAGCCAAAATTTGCACCACAATCTACGGTACTCGATGAAACTTATAAGGTTGCGATTACTCGTTTTGATCAGCGGATTCGTGTGGGTGGTATGGCTGAATTAAGTGGTTTTAATTTAGGTCTCAATCAAGATCGCCGTGCAACATTGGAAATGGTGACGCAAGATTTATTCCCAGGTGGTGACTTGAAACAAGCATCTTTCTGGACAGGTCTTCGTCCAATGACCCCTGACAGCACGCCGATCATCGGAGCAACACAGTATAAGAATCTATTCCTTAACACAGGACATGGAACTTTGGGTTGGACGATGGCATGCGGATCTGGAAAACTGATCAGTGACCTTGTGTTAAATCATCGTACCGACATCAGTACAGATGGTTTATCCATCCAGCGTTATTCACACGCGGCATAGTAACGAAGTACAAGGAAGTTCATTATGCCTCGTCCAATTACTGCTGTGATTCATCAGCAAGCGTTAACTCAGAATCTAGCTGTTGTTCGGCAGTCCGTGCCGAACAGCAAGGTTTTTGCTGTGGTCAAAGCCAATGCCTATGGGCATGGAATTGAGCGTGTTTATTCGTCATTTAAAAGCGCAGATGGTTTTGCCTTACTCGATATTGAAGAAGGCAAACGGTTGCGCGCTTTAGGATGGACAGGCCCAATTTTACTGCTTGAGGGTATTTTTTCTCCTCAAGACTTGTTTGATTGTGCGCATTATCAGCTTAGTTTTACCATTCACAATGAGCAACAGATTGAATGGTTGCAGCAGCACATTTATCCTGCCCAGTTTGATATTTTTCTCAAAATGAACAGTGGAATGAACCGTTTAGGCTTTAAACCACAGCAGTATCGTAAAGTCTGGCAACACCTAAATAGCCTCCCAAATGTGGGAAAAATCACCCATATGATGCATTTCTCTGATGCAGATGGTGAGCGGTTTGGGCATGTCGGCATTGATTATCAAATCAAAGAATTTGACGCTGCAATTCAATATCTTCCAGGTGAAAGATCCATCAGTAATAGTGCTGCGATCCTAAGATACCAAGATCAACTTCAGTCCAATTATGTGCGTGCAGGCATCATGCTGTACGGCAGCTCTCCCGATTTTCCCAAACATAGCATCCAAGATTGGGGGCTTGCACCGACCATGAGCTTACGCAGTGAGTTAATTGCGGTGCAGCATCTCAATCCGAAAGAAAGCGTGGGTTATGGCTCAAGCTTCGTCGCTGAACGAGCAATGAAGATTGGCATCGTGGCATGTGGTTATGCCGATGGTTATCAGCGTATTTCACCGACTGGAACGCCTGTATTGGTCAATGGGATTCGGACGCGAACTATTGGTCGTGTCAGCATGGATATGTTGGCAGTCGATTTGACGCCAGTTGAGGACGCTGAAGTCGGCAGTGAAGTGGTGCTTTGGGGTAAATCCCGTACAGGAACAATTTTATCCATTGATGATGTAGCAGCGGCTTCGGGCACAGTCGGTTATGAACTGATGTGTGGAGTCACTGCGCGTGTTTCATTTATCAATCAGCAATAAGGAAAGAACAGTGTCTCATTCAGATATCCAAAAGATAAATACCAATGAAGTGATGAGTGCCGTAACGGTATTTAACAAGGTGGTGTATTTATCTGGGCAAGTACCCAAAAATGCAGATCTTGATATCGAAGGTCAAACGCGCGAAGTGCTTGCGACCATTGATACGTTATTGGCATCGGCAAATACCGATAAATCTCGTTTATTGTCAGCACAACTCTTTATCAAAGATTTATCGGATTTCCAAACGGTGAATACGATATGGGTTGATTGGTTAAAAGGTTGTGTCGCTCCCTCGCGCGCGACCATTCAAGCGGATTTAGTCAATCCGAAATGGTTAATCGAAATTGCAGTTGTTGCAGCACAAAAATAAGGCAGTCAGCCTTATTTTTGCTTAAAGAATATTAAAAAAGAAGAAAAGTAACGTATTTGCTATAGCTAAAACTAAGTCAGATACGTATTTTCTTGCAAACAGAATGGATTGGTTATTTTAAAAGACAGCTGGGAATAGCGCATAAATAAGCAGCCAATCCATTTAGGAAGTAGTAAAAGGAACTTTTGTTATGACGGTTATTCATAATCAGTCAGAAGGTGAACAAGCACCTCAAGACTTACAACGGAAATTATCCAATCGCCATTTGCAATTGATTGCGATCGGTGGCGCGATTGGTACAGGTCTTTTTATGGGATCTGGCAAAACTATCTCCCTCGCAGGCCCATCCATCTTGTTTATTTACATGATTATTGGTGGCATGTTTTTCTTTTTAATGCGTGCTCTCGGGGAATTGTTACTGGCAAATTTACAGTACAAATCTTTCGTAGATATGGCGCATGATTTAATCGGGCCTTGGGCTGGCTATTATTTGGGTTGGACGTATTGGCTCGGTTGGGTGCTGGTCGGTATTGCCGACTTGGCCGCAGTGATTAACTATCTCGGTTTTTGGCTACCAGATGGCACAACCTTTACCCCGATAGGGCAGGCGGCGATTAGTGCGGGCTGTGTATTGTTTGTATTGGCCCTCAATTTACTTACAGTCAAATTGTTTGGTGAAGTCGAATTTTGGTTTGCACTGATTAAAATCCTCGCGATTATTGGTTTGATTGCGATTGGTGGTTACATGATTTTCAGTCACTTTACCGCACCTCATGGCACAGTGGCATCACTCAGCAATATTTGGGCGCATGGCGGGATGTTCCCGAAAGGTGCTGAAGGCTTCTTGGCAGGTTTCCAAATCGCCGTATTTGCCTTTGTCGGGGTTGAATTAATTGGAACAACAGCGGCAGAAACCAAAGATCCGCACAAAAACCTTCCAAAAGCGATCAATGCCATTCCGATTCGTATCATTTTATTCTATGTGCTGGCATTGCTTGTGGTGATGGCGGTTACACCTTGGAATAGCATCAGCCCAGATAAAAGCCCATTTGTAGAGTTGTTCATGAATGCAGGTATTGTGACGTCTGCAATCATCATGAACTTAGTGGTGCTTTCATCAGTAATGTCATCGATGAACAGTGGTGTATTCTCTACCAGTCGTATGTTATTTGGTTTATCTAAAGATGGTCAGGCGCCGAATGCGTTTGGTCGTTTGTCCAAAAGTGCAGTCCCTGCCAACGGTTTGATTTTCTCGTGTGTATTCATCATGGGTGGCGCAGTACTTCAGTACTTTGTCCCAAATACGATGGAAGCATTTACCTTAGCCAGTTCTTTATGCGTGATTCTATTTATCAGTGTGTGGAGTCTAATTATGGTGTGCTATATCCGCTATCGTAAGTTACGCCCAGAATTACATGCACAATCAAATTTCAAGATGCCAGGCGGCGTGTTTATGTCTTATGTGGTGATTGCATTCTTGCTATTTGCTTTGGTGATTTTGGCACTTGAGCCTGACACCTTAAAAGCATTGTATGTCAGTCCATTGTGGGTGGTCATTTTAGCGGTGACCTATCAATTGTTATATAAGCCACGTATGCGCAAACTCCGTGGTGAACTAGCTTAACTAGCTATTGCATATCTCCCATAAAAAGAGCTGACTACGAAAGATCAGCTCTTTTTCTATTTGCCATTTAGTATCTTAATCGACTAGTAAATGTTGATATTTATCAGCTTGTTTACGTAAGTAATCCCAAACCAGTTTGATCCGTGGCTCATGCTGTAAATCCACGAAAGTTAGCATCCAAAAGGTATGATTAAAACGGACTTGTTCAGCAAGTACATCATTCAGTTCTGTTTTATCGTGCGCTAAAAACTTGGGCAAAATGGCCAATCCAGCACCTGCGCTGACCGCAATTTGCTGAGCCAAAATACTGCTGCTTCGGAAATTTGCTGTCAGTTTGAGAGGAAGGCGCTCTAAGCAATACAGTTCAGGACTATAGACCAGATCATCAATATAGTTGACGAAGCGATGTTGAGTTAAATCTTCTAAACGTCGAATCGGTGGATTTTGTGCTAAATAATTTTTACTGCCATATATCTTTAGAGAATAGTCTGACAACCGCGTAATGATATATGGCCCAGATGTGGGACGGTCAATTGACACCACAATATCTGCTTCACGATGTGACAGCTTAATCATCTTGGGTACAGGGATGAGGTCGATGGTAAGCAAAGGATAATGAATCGAAAACTCGGCAAGTAGACGTGCAAGAAATGCTGTACCAAAACCTTCAGGTGTGCCAATTCGCACACGGCCTTGCAAAGGTTGATGTGGTTTTTCGATTTGTAGAAAGGCCTGTTCCATCTGCTCAACTCGTGGAACAAGGGCTAATCCTTCCATCGTTAGTTCATAGCCAGAGGCTTCTCGCTTAAACAACGTCGTGCCTAAAGTCAGCTCCAAAGCCTGAATTCGTCGTGCTACAGTGCTGTGTTCAACACCGATTACCCGTGCTGCATTGGTCAAAGTCTTGGTTCTCGCCAAGACCAAAAAAAATTGTAGATGATCCCAATCCACTTTCATTTTTATTGTATTCCCTGTGCATATTTGCACATCAATCGTGCATGAATTTGCGTTGGTGGTCAAAGCATTCTTTGCTAGTCTCGAACAAACGTTAAAAAAAGAAAATACGACGAATCGCTATTTTCGACAATGTGAACACAATAAAAATAGGCCTATGGAGAGGTTATGAATACAATCCAGAAAATCGAGCTGGAAACAGCAAAGCTACTCATTAATGGACAATTTATCGAGTCTGAAACACAGGAATGGCAAGACATTGTCAATCCTGCGACTCAAGAAGTGATTGGTCGTGTGCCATTTGCTACGGTTCAGGAAGTTGATGCTGCTATTCAAGCTGCTCAAGATGCATTTGCGTCTTGGCGTCAAACGCCGATTCAGGCACGTATGCGTATTATGTTGAAGTTACAAGACCTGATCCGCACCAACATGAAAGAAATTGCACGCGTGCTGACCGCTGAACAAGGTAAAACTTTGGCGGATGCAGAAGGCGATATTCAACGTGGCCTAGAAGTGGTTGAGCATGCTTGCTCAGTCGGTACATTACAGATGGGCGAATATACCGAAGGTGTCGCTCGTGGTGTCGATACTTATACCTTGCAGCAACCTTTGGGTGTTTGTGCTGGGATTACCCCATTTAATTTTCCTGCCATGATTCCACTGTGGATGTTCCCAATGGCGATCGTTTGTGGCAATACCTTTGTCCTCAAACCATCTGAGCAAGATCCACTTTCGACCATGATGTTGGTCGAATTGGCGATTCAAGCAGGCGTTCCAGCAGGTGTACTCAATGTAGTACATGGTGGTAAGGAGGTCGTAGATCGCTTATGTACCAATCCGCTGATTAAAGCGATTTCTTTTGTTGGCTCAACCGCAGTTGGAACCCATGTGTATAACCTCGCAGGACAGCATGGCAAACGCGTGCAGTCGATGATGGGTGCAAAAAATCATGTGGTGGTCATGCCTGATGCCAACAAAGAACAAACGTTAAATGCCTTAGTCGGTGCTGCATTTGGTGCAGCAGGGCAACGTTGTATGGCGCTTTCAGTTGCCGTCATGGTGGGCGAAAGTCAGCAATGGGTACAAGAGCTGGTTGAAAAGGCCAAAACCTTAAAAGTAAATGCAGGTCATGAGCCAAATACAGATATTGGTCCTGTGATTTCAAAACGTGCCAAAGCCCGTGTAATGGATCTGATCAACAGTGGCGTTGAGCAAGGCGCTGAACTTCTGTTAGATGGTCGTGATGTTCAAGTGCTTGGTTATGAGTCGGGTAATTTTGTTGGCGCAACGATTTTTAATGGCGTGACAACTGACATGCGCATTTATAAAGAAGAAATCTTTGGGCCTGTGCTAGCGATTATTTCGGTCGATAGTCTGGACGAGGCGATTGCTTTAATCAATGCCAACCCATTTGGTAATGGTGTGGGTTTATTTACCCAAAGTGGCGCGACGGCACGTACTTTCCAAAACTTAATCGATATTGGTCAAGTGGGCATCAATATTCCAATTCCTGTGCCTGTTCCATTCTTTAGTTTTACGGGTTCAAGAGGCTCGAAACTGGGTGATTTAGGTCCGTATGGCAAGCAAGCAGTACAGTTCTATACGCAAACCAAAACCATTACCAGTCGTTGGTTTGAAGACAGTAATGATGTCGGCAGTATAAATACCACCATTAGTTTACGTTAAGGGGAATCAGGGATGAATATCGCCTTTATCGGTTTAGGAAATATGGGTGGGCGAATGGCCCATAACCTGCTCAAAGCAGGGCTTACAGTTTATGGTTATGACCTGAGTGAAGTGGCCAATCAGCACTTTGCTGAAGCAGGTGGTGTGGGGTGCGACAGTCCACAAGCAGCCGCTAAACAAGCGGATGTGGTGATTACCATGCTACCTGCGGCAAAGCATGTCAAAGAGGTTTATCTCGGAGAACATGGTGTGCTGGAAGCATTGAAAGCAGGTGCTTTATGTATTGACAGCAGCACGATCGACCCTAAAACCATTCAAGATATTGCTGAGATTGCACACAGTAAAAATATCAACATTTGTGATGCTCCTGTTTCTGGCGGAACCATTGGTGCTCAGGCAGGTACGTTAACGTTCATGGTAGGTGCTGATGAGTCCACCTATCAGGCGGCTAAAGCAGTGCTTGGTCATATGGGTAAAAATGTCATCCACTGTGGCGATGTTGGCGCAGGGCAAATTGCCAAAATCTGCAATAACCTCATTCTCGGTATTTCCATGACTGCTGTGGCTGAGGGCATGGCACTCGGTGTGAAACTTGGCATTGATCCAAAAGCATTGGCTGGTGTAATCAATACATCAAGTGGGCGCTGTTGGAGTTCAGATGTGTGTAATCCGTGGCCGCATATTAGCGAAAATGCTCCAGCTTCTCGTGGCTATCAAGACGGTTTCGCGACACAACTGATGTTGAAAGATTTAGGTCTTGCTGTTGAAGCCGCAGGTCAGGTCAAACAGCCTATTCTATTAGGCGGTATGGTGCAGCAGCTCTATCAACAAATGTGTATGCGTGGAAATGCACATTTAGATTTTTCGAGCATTATTCACCAATATTTGCCTGAAGAAGCTTAAATAACACAAAGCCATAGGATGGCTTTTCAATCAATAAATGAAACTCTGTCGTAAATAACAACAAATCCAGACTGAGGGAATAGAGATGCTCAATTATAAAGATGTGGCGCAAACTTTTGATTTTGAAAGTACGGCTCAAAAAATGTTGTCAGGTTCGTTAGATGCACTCAATGCATGTTTTGAGTGTTGCGACCGACATGTAGATGGTGAAAAAGTGGCGTTGTATTGGCAAGGCAAAGATGGGCGTAAGGCGCAGTATACCTTTCGTCAATTGCAACAATGGTCGAGCCAATTTGCTAACTTTTTAAAATCTCAAGGTGTACAGGCAGGTGATCGTATTTCGGGATTATTGCCAAGAACCCCTGAATTATTGGTCACGATCTTTGCTGCGTGGCGAATTGGTGCCGTATATCAACCGCTATTTACGGCATTTGGCCCGAAAGCGATCGAACATCGTATTCAGCTTGCACAAAGTAAGTTGGTGGTGACGGATGTGGTCAATCGCAGCAAGCTTGATGAGGTTGAACATTGCCCAGCGATTGTGACGGTTGCTGATGCTGACGGTGCAGCACTTAATCCAAGTGATTTTAACTTTTGGCATGTATTAAATCAGCAGTCTGATCAATGTGAATTGGTCATGCGTAATATTCAAGATCCCTTTTTATTGATGTTTACCTCTGGAACAACAGGACCAGCTAAACCACTTGAAGTGCCTTTGAAAGCCTTACTTGCTTTTGGTCGATATATGCAAGATGCGATTGGCTTAACTGAAGACGATGCGTTTTGGAATATTGCTGATCCGGGTTGGGCTTATGGTTTGTATTACGCTATTACTGGGCCGTTATTCTTAGGGCATGCGACTTTGTTCTACGAAGGTGGCTTTAGCACCGATAGTCTGTGTCAAATCGTCAAGGATTATCAAATCACCAACTTGGCAGGAGCACCAACGGCTTACCGTATGATGATGGCTGCTGATCCCGCACAAATGACAGCGTTAAAAGGACAATTTCGTGTCGTCAGTAGTGCTGGAGAACCGCTCAATCCTGAAGTGATCCGTTGGTTTAGACAGGTACTTGATGCACCGATTTATGACCATTACGGACAAACTGAGGTGGGCATGGTGGTGTGTAACCATCATGGTTTAGATCATGAAATCCGTGAGGGTGCGGCAGGATTCCCTAGTCCGGGCTATCGAATTGCAGTTGTCAATGAACAGGGTGAGGAACTTCCGCCTGATACTGCTGGGATTTTAGCAGTGGATATCAGTCAATCGCCGATGATGTGGTTTGGTGGCTATAAAGAAAGTCGCAAATCACCTTTTGTTGGTCATTATTACTTAACAGGTGATACCGCTGAACTACACAGTGATGGCAGCATGAGTTTCGTTGGGCGTAGTGATGACGTGATTACTACATCAGGTTATCGAATTGGCCCATTCGATGTTGAGAGTGCGTTGTTGGAACACGATGCCGTTATCGAGGCTGCTGTAATCGGCGTGCCTGATCCAGATCGTACCGAGTTGGTGAAAGCCTTTGTGATTTTGGCTACAGGGGTGCAGTCTACCGCTACACTTGCTGAGGAACTCAGTCAGTTTGTGAAAAAACGTCTTTCTGCACATGCATATCCGCGTCTGGTTGAGTTCGTAACGGAATTACCCAAAACACCAAGTGGCAAGATTCAACGTTTTTTATTGCGGAATCAGGAAATTGCTAAGCAACAAGCAAAAGCAGGATAAAGGAAGTAACGATGCAATTTACTGAAGAACAATTGTTAATTCGTGATATGGCGAAAAGCTTCGCTCAAGAACAAATTAAACCGAATGCCAGCGATTGGGATCGTGATGGCACTTTTCCCAAAGCAGCACTAGCGCAAATGGGGCAGCTTGGTTTTATGGGCATGCTTGTTCCAGAGCAATGGGGTGGGTCAGACACAGGCAATTTGGCCTATGTGTTGGCACTGGAAGAGGTTGCTGCGGCTGATGGTGCAACGTCGACTATTATGAGCGTGCATAATTCGGTGGGCTGTGTACCGATTTTAAAGTTTGGTAATGACGAGCAAAAAGAACGCTTTTTAAAGCCCTTAGCCCAAGGCGAAATGATCGGCGCATTTGCTTTAACCGAACCACACACAGGTTCGGATGCTGCAGCCATCAAAACTCGCGCAGTTAAAGATGGTGATGATTATATTCTGAATGGTGCAAAGCAGTTTATTACTTCTGGCCATAATGCAGGGGTGATTATCGTCTTTGCTGTGACTGATCTAAACGCAGGTAAAAAAGGTATTAGTGCCTTTCTCGTGCCACGTGATACACCCGGATATGAGGTCATTCGTGTCGAAGAGAAATTAGGTTTACATGCTTCGGATACCTGCCAGATTGCTTTGACCGACGTGCGTGTGCATAAAAGTTTGATGTTAGGTAAAGAGGGTGAGGGGCTGAAAATTGCACTTGCCAATTTGGAAGGCGGTCGTATCGGAATTGCAGCACAAGCTGTAGGTTTGGCACGTGCAGCCTTAGAAGAAGCCACGAAATATGCAAAAGAACGTCTGACATTTGGTAAACCGATTTTCGAGCATCAAGCGATTGCCTTCCGTCTTGCCAGTATGGCAACAGAGATCGAAGCTGCACGACAATTGGTTCATTATGCTGCACGTCTCAAAGAAGCGGGTCAGCCTTGTTTGAATGAAGCATCAATGGCGAAACTATTTGCTTCTGAGATGTCAGAGCGTGTCTGCTCAAGTGCTTTACAGGTCTTTGGTGGTTATGGCTATCTGAAAGATTTTCCAATCGAGCGAATTTATCGTGATGCGCGAATTTGTCAGATTTATGAAGGTACTAGCGATATTCAACGTTTAGTGATCGCACGTAGTCTATAAAACTCAAACAAGGATTGAATGATGCAGTGGCAAACTATTTTATTGGAAAAGCGTAATGGTGTTGGGTTAATTACCCTCAATCGTCCTAAAGCCTTAAATGCGCTAAACAGTGAATTGATCAGTGAAGTGAATCAAGCCCTCGACCAACTGGAAAAGGATCGTGAGATTGGTTGTATGGTGTTGGCTGGTTCTGAAAAAGCATTCGCAGCGGGGGCGGATATTAAGGAAATGGCCGAGCTGAATTTTCCTGATATTTATTTTGATGATTTTTTTCATCTTGCAGATCGAATTGCTCAACGCCGTAAACCGCTGATTGCCGCAGTGAGTGGTTATGCTTTGGGCGGTGGCTGTGAATTGGCATTGATGTGTGACTTTATCTATTGCGCTGAGAATGCCAAATTTGGATTGCCTGAAGTCACTTTGGGTGTGATTCCTGGGATCGGTGGTACGCAACGTTTAACTCTTGCGATTGGTAAAGCCAAAGCCATGGAAATGTGTTTGACTGCACGTCAAATGGGTGCTGTGGAAGCAGAGTTAAGTGGTCTGGTTGCGCGAGTGTTTAATATAGAAGATCTACTCGAACAAACGCTACAAGCTGCTGAACAAATTGCGACACGCTCACTCACTGCCAACATGATGTTGAAAGAAACTATTAATCGTGCATTTGAAGTCAATCTGACGGAGGGCTTACGCTTTGAACGACGTATGTTCCATTCTATTTTTGCGACTGCGGATCAGAAAGAAGGCATGCAAGCGTTTGTTGAAAAGCGACAGGCAAACTTTAAAAACCAATAAAGAGAACGATAAAAATGAATACAGAACATCTCATCATTGAGCAGCAAGGTGCTTTTGGCATCATCAGCTTAGATCGGGTAACACATTTGAATGCGTTATCTTTAGAAATGATCGAAGGGATTCGTACACAACTCGAACTTTGGCGAAATGATGCAGCTATTCAAGCTGTTTTGATCAAGTCGAATAGTCCAAAAGCTTTCTGTGCAGGTGGAGATATTCGTTATCTCTATGATAGCTATCAAAAAGGCACGGCAGATCACCAAGCTTATTTTAGTGCCGAATATCAAATGCTGACCACAATCCGCGAATATGAAAAGCCAGTGGTGGTTTTGCTGGATGGTTATGTCTTGGGTGGCGGATTTGGTTTAGCACAAGCCTGCCACATTATTGTGAGTAGCGAAAAGTCCCGTTTTGCGATGCCTGAAACAGCAATTGGTTTTTTCCCCGATGTGGGAGCGACCCATTTTCTATCTCGATTAGATGATATTGGCGTTTATATGGCGATCACAGGCGAGCAAATCAGTAGTAGCGATGCGCTCTATTTAGACCTGATCGACTACCATGTACCAAGTGAAAAACTTCAAGCTTTACAAGATGCACTGATCGCCGAAGGCAATCTTAATCAACAAAATATCGAACATATTGTCAGTTGCTTTATTACACGCCCTGCCGAGAGTGAGCTAAAACAGTTGTCGGATGCCATTCGTCAACATTTTGGTTTCCAGCATTTGGATGAAATTGAGCAAAGTCTGGCGAATGAACAAGATGAAAAATTGCAGCCGTGGGCAAGTAAAATGTTCAACCTCTTACAACAACGCTCATTTGTCGCAAAACAAACCAGTTTGAAGCTACAACATCTTGGACGCGGATTGTCATTGCAACAATGTATGCAACTCGAGCGTGATTTACAGGATATTTGGTTCGAACATGGCGATTTCATTGAAGGTGTGCGTGCGTTGATTGTGGATAAAGACAAACAGCCAAAATGGAAAAAACAGAACCCTGAACTTGAGCAAATTTTAGAAAAATTGAGCTAATCACTCACCCATTGAATTGATCTTAAAGGAGAGGTAAAGACATGCAATTCGCTTATGGTTTAGTTGAATCATAAGGATAAAAATTCAGAATAAAAATTTCCAAGAAAGGAAAATGAAGATGCAAACATTACATGGAAACGGTTCAAATTCTAAAAAGTCATCCCATCGATTGGCGGGTATCTCCAGTATGGTCGGGACTACGATTGAGTGGTATGACTTTTTTATCTATGGTGCGGCAGCAGCACTGATTTTTAATAAATTATTCTTCCCAAATCTTGATCCTCTGACAGGTGTTCTTGCCGCATTTGGCACCTATGCTGTGGGTTTTATTGGACGGCCTCTTGGTGGTTTGGTATTTGGTCATTTTGGTGACAAAATCGGTCGTAAATCCATGTTGTTATTAACATTAATGTTGATGGGGATTCCGACGGTACTGATTGGACTGTTACCGACTTATGAGTCTATTGGATATTGGGCGGCGATTTGCTTAGTCGTCTTACGATTTATTCAAGGTATGGCGATGGGTGGTGAATGGGGCGGTGCAGTACTCATGGCCGTTGAACATGCACCCGAAGGTGGTAAAGGTTTCTGGGGCAGTTTACCTCAAGCCAGTACAGGTGGTGGCTTATTACTCGCATCAGTTGCACTTGGATTAGTCTCATTATTACCCGAACAAGCATTATTCAGTTGGGGTTGGCGTATTCCTTTCCTTGCAAGTATTGTCTTGCTGGCAGTGGGTTGGTATATCCGTGTCAAAGTGCCAGAGTCACCTGATTTTGAGAAAGTAAAACAGCAGGCGGAAGAGGTTAAAATTCCTGCTTTACAAGTATTTAAACAACATCCGAAGCAATTGATTTCTATTATTCTAGCGCGTGCCGCTGAAAATGCTTGGTTTTATCTTGCTTCAACCTTTACATTGGCGTACACCACGACTCAGCTTGGTGTTCCACGACAAGACATTTTATTCGCAACGATGTGTGGTGCTGTGGTGATTTTATTTATGACGCCGTTATGTGGACATTTGTCAGATAAAGTCGGTCAACGCAATATGTTCATGTTTGGGCTATGCGTGTTGGCACTCTATAGCTATCCATTCTTTAGTATGCTCAATACCAAAGACCCCGTCTTGGTTTGGACGGCAATTGTCTTGGCAATCGGTGTGGTTTTCCCGATTATGTATGCACCCCAAGCACAGTTGTTCGCGCGTCAGTTCCCTGCGGAAATTCGCTATAGCGGAATCTCGATTTCGGTACAGTTAGCGGGAGTTCTTGGCGGTGGGATTGCACCATTGATCGCTACAAAATTATTGAGCATAGGTGGAGGAAATCCTTATCTCATTATGCTGTATATCGGATCAATGGCTATTGTTGCGATCATTGCGACAAGTTTTATGCCGAGGGATAAGCACTATTCTAGTCAACATGCTCATTCTGCCGAAAAAAGATTGGATATGGATGCAAAGATGACTGAACATTCCTAAGTGAATGTATCATATAGAAAAAGGCCCTAATCTTTCGACTAGGGCCTTTGAATTTGGAGCGGGAAACGAGACTCGAACTCGCGACCCCAACCTTGGCAAGGTTATGCTCTACCAACTGAGCTATTCCCGCATATTGAGCAGTTTTTACTAAAACTTACACTTAAAAAACCAATCTGGAGCGGGAAACGAGACTCGAACTCGCGACCCCAACCTTGGCAAGGTTATGCTCTACCAACTGAGCTATTCCCGCGTGCCAGCTATAATACATTAAGCAAAACAAGGGTCAACAACTTTATGCAAAGAAAATGTTTAATTGCATAAAATAAAAGCATTTCTTCATAATAATGCTGAAAAAGTCGAGAATTTCCCCAAAAAATTGAATGCTCATGGTCATTTAGCCACTGCTGAAGCCATGTGAAATGCCAACAGACCGAGCTGTTTCTGTCATGTATAATGATTGCCTATCTCAATCTGACCTTACAGAGTGACTGATGAACTTAGAACAACAGTTAATTGAACGCTTACAAACATTAGCACCTAGCCATCTTGAAGTAATCAATGAGTCTGCTGGGCATGGTGGATATTTCCCGGGGAAAGAATCACATTTTAAAGTGATTGTAGTAAGTGAAGAATTTCAAGGTCTGCGCTTAGTACAACGTCATCAAAAAATTTATGCAGTTGCTGCCGAACTCATGAGTCCAGGTCGTATCCACGCATTAGCAATTCACGCTTATGTTCCAAGCGAGTGGCAAGGTCAAGCACCTTCAAGTCCTGAATGCGCACACGCACCCAAGGCATAAGGATTGATTATGGATGCTCATTTAATTACCAAGATTGTGCATATGTCTGCGGTGAGTTTATTGATTCTTGTGTTTGTTGCTCGAGCGGCGACGCTGTTTATTGGCGTACAGGGTCAACAACCCAATATTAACTCGCGTAAAAGCTTAGTCGGTTTACAACATTTGTCTCTGACTCTGATTATTGTTACGGGTGCGGTTTTACTGTTTATGAAGAACTTTGTAGTTGAACCATGGTTCTATGCCAAAGTCATTTTATTCTTTGTCCTATGGTCATCTATGAGCAAAACTTACAAGCAAGATAGCAATGTTTTGTTGGTACAACGCCGTGCTGGATTATTGATCAGCACAGTGGCTTTGATAGGTATCCTTGGCTTAGTGATGATTAAACCTGTTTTTGCGTAATTGTTTGACATTGTTTTAGTAATTGTTTGGGCACTAGGTTAAACTGCATGCAGTTTACAAAAAAATCTTGTAGAGGGAAGTCATGTTAACGCGTGTGGTATTTAACCAAAAAGGTGGTGTAGGGAAATCAAGTATTACGATTAATTTAGCAGCTATTAGTGCTAAACAAGGTTTTAGAACCTTAGTGATCGATCTTGATCCACAAGCAAACTCTAGCCAATACCTTTTGGGTGAAGATGCGACATACTCTGCGGATAAAGTGGCATTAGAGCCAAATATTGAAAATTTCTTTGAAGATGTGCTTGGTGCAACGCAACAAAAGGGCTTGATTGGCAATGCGATTGGTTCGATTTTAAAAGCACCGCGTGGTAAAGGCTTAGATAGCTATGTGCACCGCACCTCTTTTGAAAACTTGGATGTGATTCCAGCAAGCCCAAGCTTAGGCGCGCTCGAGCACGCTTTAGAAAGTAAGCATAAGATTTATAAATTACGTGATTCGATTCAATCGCTCAGTGCTCGTTATGATCGTATCTATATTGATACACCGCCAGCCTTTAATTTCTTCACTTTATCGGCATTAATTGCGGCTGACCGTGTCTTGATTCCATTTGATTGTGACGTGTTCTCGAAACGTGCGTTACAAACTTTGATTGAAAATGTTATCGAAACCCAAGATGATCATAATGATCGCTTGGAGATTGAGGGTATTGTCGTTAATCAGTACCAGTCTCAAGCAAAATTACCTCGTGAAGTGGTTCAACAGTTGAAAGATGATGGCTTACCTGTATTAGAGGGAATGTTACCGCCGTCTGTGTTAATGAAAGAATCACATCAAAAGAATTTACCCTTGATTCACTTAGCATCTGAACATAAGTTGACCCTTGCTTATGTCACTTTGTTCAATGAGATTGAATCAAAGAAATAAGAGAATCTTATGAAACGCTTATATTGGATGCCTGTGTTGGCAGCTACGATGTTATTAGGTGCATGTGCATCAACGGTTAAACCGACTTATGTTTCTCCAACACAGTATCAAGCGCTGAATTGCCAACAGCTACAAGCTGAGTACAACCGTATTCAGCTTTACATCGACAATGGTGTACAAACACCAAAACGCACAGGTGTCGGTGTGGGAGTCGGACTGGGCGGTGGCTGGGGCAGTCGTAGTGGTTGGGGCTTTGGGCCATCTATTTCAGTGAATATGGGGCAATCAATGAATACCAAAAACACTGAACTATCGAAAGTTTTAGGTCAACAAGATGCCATTGTGCAGGCTGCACAGTTCAAAGGTTGTCCAATTATCGTCAAACCGCGTCCAAAATCATAACAAAAACAGGTTTATCACTCGTGATCTTACGAGTGATAAATAACAAAATTTTAGCAAAATGTTTCAAGTTAAATATAATAATAACAATAACTTATTGATCTTTGACCTCTAATTTTTCTGCTTTTTATCGTTCATTTTTCCGCTAAAACTTGTTTGTTTGAACCAAATTCGTATAAGGTTGCGACCATGTGTGGTCATTTGGTATCTGTATGATTGAGAGTTGGTTTTTTGTTTTGGCGATGATAGCGGTATTACTCATTCCCGGACCTACGAATGCGTTATTGGCCAGTTCAACACATCAACACGGCTTTGTTAAAACCATGTCTTTCATTCCTGTGGAGTGGCTAGGTTATACCTATGGTATTGGTTTATGGGCACTCTTCATCCATTTATTTGATCCGATTTGGCCTGCTTTACATCTCATTTTGCATGTATGTAGTGTGATCTATGTGTTGTGGCTTGCTTTTCATTTATGGAAAAGTTCACATCTACAGAAGCATTATCAAAATCATCAGCAAATCAAAACGTATCAATTATTCTTATCGACCCTCAAGAACCCAAAGACACTGTTACTCGCAGCAGGGATATTTCCCGATGAAACATGGAACTCTGTTGAAAATACAGCATGGGTACTAGGTGTCTTCACCCTTGTATTAATTCCAGTTTCCTTATTTTGGATGATGTTCGGACGGGCATTATTGACAGGAAGTTTGATTGGAATCAAAGCCGACCACTTATATAAAGGATCGGCAATGTTATTAATCGTTTGTATGTTACCAATGGTGTTCCGTTTTTTCTAAATTAAGCTTTGTGGCTTTTACGGCTATTGAGTTTTTGGCGGATAAAACCAATCACACCCGGTAATACACTAATAATGATGATACCGAAAATTAAATGAGTGAAATTATCTTTTACGATTGGCATATTACCGAATAAATAACCAAGCGTAATAAAAGAAGCAATCCAGCAGAATGCACCAATCACGTTATAAGTCAGGAAAAACTTATAATTCATGCTGCCTGCGCCTGCAACAAATGGCGCAAAGGTTCGTGCAAACGGCACAAAACGAGCAAAAATAATAGTTTTACCGCCATGACGTTGAAAGAATTCTTGTGTTTTTAACAAATGTTGCTTATTGATTAAGCGAGAGTTCGTTTCAAACACGCGCGGGCCAACATATTTACCGATATGGTAGTTGAGTGTGTCGCCCAATACCGCAGCGATAAATAATAAAACACCAAGTAACCATGGATCCATTGCACCCGTAGAGGCAGCAAGCGCACCAGCGGCAAATAGCAAGCTGTCACCCGGTAAGAATGGCATAACCACTAAACCAGTTTCGACAAAGATAATTAAAAATAGAATGGCATAAATCCAGATGCCATAATTGGTAATAAATTCTAAAAGATGTTCGTCAACGTGCAGAATAAAATCAATGAGTTCCATGAAGGTGTGAGCAGTATAAATTTGAACTAAATCCTAGCAGCGCATCTATAGAATGTCAGTATAAAAAGCAAATTAATTGGTAACTTTAGTTGATACTCCAAATAAAGAATTTTGCTGATAAATTAAGCTATATTGTTCTATATATAGAATGATGCATTAACAAATATGGTGTTTATTGCAAATTGTAAGATACATAAACTGTTCTCATGTTAAAAAACAAACAGTGTGGAATTTATTATGTTTAATCCGAATGTGGTTGTAAAAAATATCGTTACTCAATCAGGCGTAGATAATATGGTTACGCTGGTTGCCCGTATTCTTATGGCTTATATCTTTATTATCGCTGGCTGGGGCAAATTAACAGCTTATGGTGCTACAGCAGGTTATATGGAATCAATGGGGGTACCGGGAGCACTTTTGCCTTTAACGATTCTCGTTGAGTTTGGTGGTGGCCTTGCGTTACTTTTTGGTTTCCAAGCGCGTTTGGCAGCATTTGGCTTAGCCGTGTTTAGTATTATTACTGCCTTCATTTTCCATAGTGCAGATGATCAAATGCAACAAATCAATTTCATGAAAAACTTAGCAATGTCAGGTGGTTTATTCTATTTGATGCTACATGGAGCAGGTCGTTTGAGCCTTGATCATGCAATTGAAAAATAACAGATTAACTTGATTGTTATATGAGACCCCACTCCATCAGTGGGGTTTAATCATATCTATATATTACGGTTGATTACAAACCGAAGCCGACATTCGAATATAAATCTGTTTAGATAATAGTGTGTTAAAAGAATAGAGCGTGTTATGAAAAGAAGATTGCTAGGATTAGGTTTTGTCGTTTTATTTGGTTTTTCTGCGCCATCATGGGCAGGAAAAGATGATCATGTTATTTTAAAAGAAGCTTTAAATAATGTTGTGACCGTGAGTCAAATTGCTAAATTAGCTGATGAAACAGGTGTGACGCTGATAGGGCAAATCACCAAGCATGTGAAGAGTGATCATTACGAATTAAAAGATAAAAGTGGCACGATTGGTGTCGAAATTGATGATGATATTTGGCAGCGTGCTGGCTTAAAAGTTGGAGACCATGTCCGTGTGGTTGGTGAAGTGGATACACACCGCTATAAACCGACAGATGTTGAAGCGATCACTGTTGAAAAGCTTGCACATTAAGCAAGAAAAAAGGAAGCAGTAGCTTCCTTTTTTATGATCTCAATTTTTATAACATGAAGTGAATTTGCATTTCCCCAACAAGGAAACCCAACACAGCACCCACAATAATCAAAGACCATTCATCTTCTTTAAATGCAGGGCGAAGCATGCCTTCAAACTCTTCAGGACTAAGTTTCTGCATCCGTTCCACCAGTGTATTACGAACATTCATTGCATCTTCAGCATATGATTCAACATAGCGCATGGTATCTGGAAGCTGTTTTAAAATACGCTCAGCAACTTCTGATTTAAGGTTTTGGTATTTCTCACCACCAATCGCATAAACCACCAATGGACGTACAATACCTGCTTGTAAATCAATTTCTTGTTTGACGTGACGGCTGACTAATTCAATCACTTTATCTGAGTGCGTCCCAGAGAAAAGTTCTTCCATCATGTTGCGTGATGTTAGTAATTGTTTTGAGATCAATGCAGCATAATCTGCGGCAACCTCATTTTGACGTTTAATGAATAAACCTTGCCATGTGTAGCCCAGCACCTTCTTTGGATATAACGGGCGGAACATCATTTGTAGCGCCATCCAGTCACTGAAGAAACCGACAAAGCCACCAAACATCGGCAACATCCATGGGTATTTACCTTGTGTCACGATCCAGCACAGCATTTGCACAACACCAATCGCGAAACCAAAAACAAAGCCGACATTACTAAAAAATTTAAATTCTTGTTTGCCGACTTTTTTAAAGATTTCGTTGAGGAGGCGTTTATCTTTGAGTAAATTGTTGACGACCATGTGTTTGATATCGAAGTACTTAGCAACATCTTTTTGTACTTCACCCATGATATGTTCAACGATTTCAGGCGCTTTGGCTTGCACACGTTTGATCAGTTTTTGACGTGCAAACTCTGGCATGCCTTCCCATAAACCGGGTTGATATTGTTGCGCAACTTCACGGGTAATATCTTCGGCAGCTGCCATGAGAGGTTTTTCGATTTCTTGTGCGATACGCTTTGGATCTAATCGTGCAAAAATTTCTTCAGGTTTGATGAGCTTGGAGGTCATCAGTTCAACCGCAGTGGTTGCCATTTTTTCTGCTTTACGAGGAACGATTCCCTGCCATCCAATTGGAAGACCAAATAATCTAAACCCTTTAAATTCAAGTGGTGCGAACATCATTTGGATCGCAATCACTTTGGTTATATAACCAATAAAGCCACTAATAAATGGGATCGAAATATATAACCAGAAATTCTGATGAAAATCCGCAATCATTTCTTGAAACATTATTGTATTGGTCCTTCAAGTCCTAATTGTTGCTCGTGGTCGGGCAAGCGATAGAGGATAGTGAAATATTTTAGGACATTGGTCAGTTCACCAATATCTTTAGAATTTTTAGTTTTCCTTGTATCAAGGACATCGCAATCACATGAAAGGAAACGATGAGGTCGATTGAATACCTTTCCATGGTAATGCATATTTTTCGATTCATCATCTTAGCACCAATTTTTGTTTTGTGTTGAGCATAATTGACAAGAAATGTTGATTTAACTCGCTTAAATAGACTCTTTACTGTGAAATTTTAGTTTAAATATCAGTGCTAATTGACAACAAAATCTAAAAAGTAAGATAGATGATGAATTGCGGTGCGCCAATGCATGAAAAATGTTAGAATATGGCGCTTAATTCATTTGTCTTTTATGATTCGCCATGACGACCAATACTCAAATTACTGAAGATCGTATCCTTATTTTGGATTTCGGCTCTCAATATAGCCAGCTCATTGCACGTCGTGTACGTGAAGCAGGTGTCTACTCTGAAATGTTTGCATTTGATATGTCTGAAGAAGACATTCGTGCATTTAATCCGAACGGGATTATTTTGTCAGGTGGCCCTGAGAGTGTACATGAAGAGGGTAGCCCACGCGCACCTCAAGTTGTATTTGAACTTGGCGTACCAGTTTTGGGTATTTGCTATGGTTTACAAACCATGTCTGAACAGCTTGGCGGTAAAGTAGAGCCGGGTACAGTACATGAATTTGGTTATGCTGAAGTTGACATCGTTGTTCGTGATCAATTGATTGGTAACTTACAAGATCGTGAAAACCAATTGCATGTTTGGATGAGCCATGGCGACAAAGTCAGCGCGATTCCTGAAGGTTTCCAAGTGACTGCAAGTACACCAAGCTGCCCATTTGCTGCGGTAAGCGATGAAACTCGTCGTTTCTATGGTGTGCAATTCCACCCTGAAGTAACCCACACAGCGAAAGGTGCTGAATTACTTTCTAACTTTGTGCATAAGATTTGTGGTTGTCGCGGTCTTTGGACACCTGAACACATTATCGACCTTCGTGTAGAACAATTACGTGCACAAATCGGTGATGAAAAAGTTCTTCTAGGTTTGTCTGGTGGTGTAGATTCATCTGTTGTTGCTGCGTTGTTGCATAAGGCAATTGGCGATCAGCTTACATGTGTATTTGTAGACAATGGATTACTTCGTTTAAACGAAGGTGATCAAGTGATGCAAATGTTCGCTGATAACATGGGTATCCGTGTGATTCGTGCTGATGCCGAAGAGCGTTTCCTAACTGCGTTGGCAGGTGAAGTTGATCCTGAGAAAAAACGTAAGATCATTGGTCGTGAATTCATCGAAGTATTTGCTGAAGAAGCACGTAAACTTGATGGCGTGAAATTCTTGGCGCAAGGTACGATTTACCCTGACGTGATCGAATCTGCTGCAAGCAAACAAGGTAAAGCACACGTGATTAAATCACACCACAACGTGGGTGGTTTACCAGAAGATTTAGCGTTTGACCTTGTTGAGCCATTACGTGACTTGTTTAAAGATGAAGTTCGTAAATTAGGTACAACTTTAGGTTTGCCTCATAGCATGATTTATCGTCATCCATTCCCAGGTCCAGGTTTGGGCGTGCGTATCTTGGGTGAAGTGAAAAAAGAATATGCAGATATTCTGCGTCTTGCTGATGACATCTTTATGCAAGAGCTTCGTGCAAGTGGTTGGTATGACAAAACTGCTCAAGCGTTTGCAGTATTCCAACCTGTGAAATCTGTGGGTGTAGTTGGTGATGGTCGTCGTTATGCATGGGTGATTGCGCTTCGTGCGGTTGAGACTGTTGACTTTATGACAGCACGTTTTGCTCACTTGCCATACGAGTTGGTTGATAAAATCTCAACGCGTATCATGAATGAAATCAAAGATGTTTCTCGTGTTGTTTATGATGTGTCATCTAAGCCACCAGCTACGATTGAATGGGAGTAAATTTGGGCTTTCTAAAAGCAATAGCTTTTAGCCAAATTTACGCCAAGGGCTGTGCCCACGGCAGTGAGCTTTCAAGAAGCGAAGCTTCTTGCCTGAATTATGCTTAGAGCTATTTAAGCCGCAGAGAGCTTTCTAAAATAGATTAAAAAAAGCCGACTTACAAAAGTCGGCTTTTTGCTATAAGAAAAACTAAATCTAAAGTATTTAATTTTCTTAGATACTCTAACTTGATTCCGCATAAGGCGTATTATATTAATTTTAGAAAAAGTTAAGAATAATGAAATTATTAAATTCTATTTAAGGACAGGCTTTAGTTACCGTTAAGTCATTTAATAACTTTTGGTATCTTTTAGTTTCAGCATCAATTTTTTTAGGATTAAAATGTCGGTTAGCCTGATTTAAAGAAATTACATTTTTATAGTAGTTCCGAATATCAGTACAAATGACATTCACTTGTGCTTCAATATCTCGACGAGAACGTGCTTGTTGCATTTTTCGCTCAATTTCACGATCTGAATCTAGCCCCAGATAATATCGCTTAGTTGTATAATCATGTTCCGTTGGTTGCTTTAAGTTTTTTGCATATATCGGCAAGCTAAAAGTGCTTATTACCACTAATGCTAAGAAACCCCTCATATTTAAACCCTTTATATTTATAAAATTTATTCTAAATACTTACGAACTAGAATTCTATTCCTATTTATAAAATGTAGAAAGGTTGTGTTTGGAATAACTTATTTACTTTACAAAAAATTTTGATACTTATTGCCAGTAAAAAGAGCGCCTAGTCGCTCATTTTTATTACTTAATTCTTTTAAATCTCTTACTTAAAAATAAATAACTCATTAAATATCAAAATCTTAAAATTTAAAGATATATCTTAACTTGCCATAAGATTATTTAAGATATATCTTAATATTCATAAATTCTGCAATATGAGAAAAATAAAGATGAAACATCAATCAGATCATCATGAAGGCGAACATGATTCACATTATCGAGAGCATCATCGCTCGGGTCGTCGTGGACGCTTGTTTGAATCAGGTCGAATGAAACTGTTAGTGCTGCATCTCATTCAGCAAAGCCCAAAACATGGTTATGAAATTATTAAAGAAATTAGTGATCTAGTGGGTGATGGATATACGCCCAGTGCGGGAACGATTTATCCAACATTAACAAACTTGGAAGAAATGAATTTTATTTCATTGCTAGATGCAGAGCGTAAGCAATACCAAGTCACTCAGCTTGGTGAGGCTTATTTGCAAGAGCAACAAGATAAGCTTGAAGCACTGCTGGAAAAACTAAGACTTAGACGTGAAATTCATAATAACGATCAGCTGATAGAGATTCATCGAGCAATGGAAAACCTTAAAACAGCACTGCGTCTAAAGCTCAATATTGCTGATTTACAGCAAGAACAGATTTACCAAATTGCTGAAAAGATCGACCAAGCAGCAATAGCAATTGGCCGTTTATAAATACCTTATCCAATATCAATTTAGAGAAAACTTATGAAACAACATCAATACCATGTCACCGTGCAACATTTAAAAGATGCGAAAGGGCAGGCTTCAACGTACACCGAGCGCTTAGAGTTTTATACAGGTAATCATGATGATATTTTCCAAATTGTTGAACGCTTAAAAAGTGCTAAATTTTTTGATGATCAAACCACTAAATCTTTTGCTGTGGGCTTAAAGCTTTTTAGTGAAGTCATGTTGGAACATAAAGATCATCCATTATTCGAGGAGTTCTTACCACAGTTTGGTCAGTTCATGAAAAATCTAAAACAACATGTAAAGAAATAGGCTTAATCAATATGGATGCAAATAGCGTGCAACAAACAAAGAAGCCATTGTTTTCTAAATTACCTGCAAAATACGCCGCTTGGATTATTCCATTGATATTGTCAGGGCTGATGAGTGCAACATTATCATTCATTAACTTATTGATGAATATCGGGTTGATCGATGGTTTTACGATAAAATGGCTTTCAACTTGGCTATCCTCATGGTTGATTGCTTATCCCGTGGTTTTGATTTTTTTACCATTGGTAAGACGTTTAACCAGCCTGATTGTAGATATGACACCACAATAAACTAGTGCCATATAGATCAATGTATTTAAGTTTAAATGTATTAGGAATAAAATGAATTAGTGAAATTTGGATTGTCTCATGGATGGCACTCAGCGTATTACCAAAAGACTATATAGAAGCTAGATTGTGTTGTTAAGATCAATAAAACAACTCATTGCAATAGCATAGGTAAAAGAGAGCGAGATCATGAGCAATAATAATGATTACGATATTTCAGATTCAAAAGACTGCGAAACCTACATCAATCAATTTATTCAAGACTTTAAAATTCGTTCCGCAGAAATTGGCAAGGGGACAGTGATTAAGCGGGCTTTACCTAGCCGCAATAAACGTTTAGTTGGGGCATGGTGTTTCCTTGATCATGCAGGGCCTGTGAGTTTCCCAGCCGGAGATGGCTTGGATGTTGGGCCGCACCCTCATATTGGTTTGCAAACATTTACATGGATGATTGAAGGCACCATGATGCATACCGATAGCCTTGGTTCTAAACAACTGATTCGTCCAAAGCAGGTCAATCTCATGACTGCAGGGCATGGGATCTCACATACTGAAGTTGCACCAGATACAGAAACCGCGATGCATGCAGCGCAGCTTTGGATTGCTTTGCCTGATAATAAACGCAATATGGATCCGAAGTTTGAACACTATCCAGAATTGCCTGTGGTAAGTAAAGATCAAGTTGAATTTACTGTGTTGGTTGGTGATTTCTTAGAGACAGTTTCACCAGTGCAAGTTCATACCCCATTGGTTGGTGTGGATCTCACGGCACAAGCTAACACCAAAACTCGTATTCCACTCAACCCAAAATTTGAATATGCCTTCATGGCATTAGAGGGGACAGCACGCGTAAATGGGCACGAACTAGATGCTGATAATATGGTGGTGTTGGAAACAGGTTTAACGGAAATAGAAGTTGAACTGACGCAAGGACATCGTGTGCTATTGATTGGTGGCGAGCCATTTGAATCACCGATCTTACTGTGGTGGAACTTTGTTGGACGCACCATGGAGGATTTACAACAGGCTCGTGAAGATTGGATTAATCATGATGCACGTTTTGGTGAGATTCCTGATTATCAAGGTAAGCGATTGGAAGCACCTGTATTGCCTGAGCAAATGAGGGCTTCAAAATGAGTATTATCGCAAGTTCAAAAGTCCAAACATTTGCTGAACCTTGGAAAGGTGAAGTCACAAGTGGCAAACATCATTATTTGACAGATAAACCTGAATCTTTTGGTGGCCATGATACTGGGCCAGCACCTTATGATTTTCTAACAGCAAGTTTAGCGTCATGTACCATGATCACCTTGCGGATGTACGCACAACATAAGGAAATCGAGTTGGGGGAGTTTGCAGTGGAGGTCGATTTCTATACCAATCGTGAGCAGCAAGAGCATATTGAGCGTCGAGTAATATTTGAACAACCTATTTCACAAGACTTAAAAGAAAAACTTCTCAATGTCTGTAGCAAAACCCCTGTTACTAAAACTTTGTTACGTAGTTTAGACATTCAGACCATGATTCTTTAAGTTGATAGTGCTATTGTGCTTTGGCAAAACATAATTCTAAACGCAACTGTTAGAGGGACTAAAAACGGCAGTTGCGTAGCACAAAGCAGGCACAAAAATGATTACCTTACATTATCTACAATGTTCTCGTTCATTCCGAATATTGTGGGCGTTAGAGGAACTTGGTATCGATGATTATCAAGTTGAGCTTTATCAAAGGACCTCAAGTTACGCAGCTCCAGAAGATCTCAAGCAAATTCATCCGCTTGGGAAAGCGCCAATTTTAGTTGATGATGGTGATGTGATTCTTGAATCTGCTGTGATCTTGGATTATTTGCAGCAACGCTATGATCAGCAACAACAATTTAGACCGCAAGATTTGAAAGATCAGCGCCAATATTATTATTGGATGCATTATGCAGAAGGCTCTCTCATGCCTTTATTGGTCATGACCTTGGTGATGAATAATGTCAGCAAGCATGTGCCTTGGATAGTTCGCCCAGTTGCAGAAAAGATTACCGATGGGGTAAAGGCTGGATTTGTCCGTCCTCGTGTTAAAGAACATATTTTGTATCTTGAGCAATATTTATCAAAGCATGATTACTTTGCAGGTGAATTTTCATTTGCCGATATTCAGATGGCATTTCCTTTGATTGCATTGCAAAAGCGTTTACATGGAAAATATCCAAATATTCAAGCCTTTGTACAACGTATTCAACAGCGTTCAGCTTTCCAAAAAGCTGAACAAAAAAGCCTTGATTCTGAATGTTCATAATGTGCTGATCAAAACAAAAAAAGGAACGATTTATCGTTCCTTTTTTATGTTCTATCTTTTGATTAACGCTTAATCACGATTGAATCAATTCCGCTATGTTGTAGTGTTTGTTGTGCGGCTAAAGCAGCATCTTGGCTATCATAAGGCCCTGAAAAAACACGATACCATGTTTGACCATTTTCGACAGTTTTTACCACATCAGCAGACAAGCCATTCAAAATAATCTCGGCACGTCGAGCATCAGCACTGTCAGGATCTGGATAGCTACGAACTTGTAAAATATAAGTCGCTGCGACGGGTGCGGTAGGCTCAGTTGGTGTTAGTGTTGCTGAATCTTCGGTTGTCATGGTTTCAGGTTTAGGTGATTCAATAATGACCACGTTGCCTTCTTGCTTGGTTTCAGGAACAGCTTGTTCAGGAATAGGTGTAACTTGTTGCTGTGGAAGCAAATCGTAGAAGCGATAATCCTTGTTGGTATCTTCTTCTTGATAATGTTCAGAGGTCACTTGTGTTTTTGTCGGTACAGGTTGCCAAGGCTGCCAAAGCATTAGCATAACGGCAACACATAGGATCGCTAGAATTGCCACAAGCATTCCTAGCCACTTGGGAATAAGTGGTTTCTTGGGCTTATTTGGTCGTTCAGATACACCACGTTGCGTTTTTCCAAACACCTGAAATTCCTCTTGATCCTATTATGTTATTTGTAACTTGAATCTTCTGAGAAACAAAGCACTATCTGTAAAAAATAATGCTTTGTTTGTCGTATTTTTATCAATATATCGTCTAGTGAAGCGGTTGAGAAATCAACAGCAAACGACTGACGATATCAAAATGCTGCGAGCAACATTGTTTTGAGCATAGCTTTTGCTAATTACATCGCTACGCGGGCACAGCCCTTGTCTTGCGACGATGTGCAAAGCGTTACTTTGCTGATTACATCACTACGCGAGCATAGCTCTTGTCTTGCGACGATGTGCAAAGCGTTACTTTGCTGATTACATCACTACGCGAGCATAGCTCTTGTCTTGCGACGATGTACAAAGCATTACTTTGCTGATTACATCACTACGCGAGCATAGCTCTTGTCTTGCGACGATGTGCAAAGCATTACTTTGCTGATTACATCACTACGCGAGCATAGCTCTTGTCTTGCGACGATGTGCAAAGCATTACTTTGCTGATTACATCGTCTCAGGTGCAGACACGCCCAAAAGCTCTAAACCATTGCGTAATACTTGCTGTACGTTAACTGAAAGTAGTAAACGTGCTTGAGACAACGGAATATTTGTTTCATCAACAAATTTTACGCCATCTTGAGCATACCAGCCATGAAATAGCGCCGCTAAATCTTTCAAATAATTGCCGATTTGGTGCGGTTCACAAACGTTTGCTGCACGAATAACAATCTCAGGATAAGCTGCTAATTTCGCTAGAATTTCTGTTTCTGTATCTAAAGTTAAAAGATCAGCAACTTGGCGTGCAGTTGCGACATCAAATGCAATTTCTTTTTCTTTAGCACGGTTAAGAATACTGTTGACACGCGCATGTGCATATTGGATGTAATACACTGCATTGTCTTTACTTTGTGAAACTGCAAGGTCTAAATCAAAGTCGATATGTTGTTCAGATTTACGCATTACGTAGTAGAAACGCGCGGCATCATTGCCGACTTCTTTGCGTAGGTCACGTAAAGTCACGAACTGACCTGAACGAGATGACATTTGCACCATCTCACCGCCACGCCATAAACTGACGAACTGAACTAAAAGTACAGTCAGTTTCTTTGAGTCATAACCCATTGCGTCGATTGCAGCTTTCACTCGTGAAATATAACCGTGGTGATCAGAGCCCCAAATATCAATGAGGTCTGTATAGCCACGTTGTAGTTTATTCAGATGGTAAGCAATATCAGATGCAAAATAAGTGGTTTGACCATTACGACGTTTAACAACACGGTCTTTCTCATCGCCAAATTCTGTCGATTTGAACCAGATGTTGCCATCTTTTTCGTAGAGGAAACCACGTTGATCAAGTGTTGCTAATGCTTCATCAATCTTTTCTGTCAATGATGCTTCGCTAAACCATTTATCAAAGGTCACACCAAAGTCAGCAAGGTCATCTTTGATGTCATCTAAGATCGCGTGTAAAGCTGCTTGATGGAAAACACCATAGCCTACGCCTAACTGCTGTTGCGAGTTTTCGATTAAACCATCGATATGTTTCTCTTTGTCGCCTGAAAGGACAACTTTATTGCCTTCCGCATCAAGTTCTTCGGCGTATTGCACATCTTCAGGAACATCCTTATAGATATCGGCAACAGGGCGTAAATGCGCATCGCCATCTTTATCAATAATGCTTTGAGCGATCTCTTTTACATAGTCGCCTTGATATGCATTTTTAGGGAAGACCAGTGTTTGACCTGTAAGCTCTAAATAACGTAAATAGGTTGATGTTGCCAAAATATCCATTTGACGACCAGCGTCATTGACATAGTATTCGCGATCAACTTTAGCGCCAGTTGCCTCTAATAAGTTTGCAACGGTCATACCGTATGCTGCACCACGACCATGTCCCACATGTAGGCTAGACGTCGGATTTGCAGAGACAAATTCAACTTGGATTTTCTTGGCTGCATTGGCTTGGCTGCGACCGTATTGATCTTTTTGTGCTTGAATTTGATCAAGTACAGCAAAACGTTGGTCTGCATTTAAAAAGAAATTGATAAAACCAGGACCTGCAATTTCAGCTTTGGTGATATCAGCGACCTCAGGTAGTGCCGCTAAGATTTTTTCAGCAAGATCGCGAGGTTTCATACCTGCTGCTTTTGAGCCGATCATTGCAATATTTGAAGCAAAGTCACCGTGACTTCGGTCTTTGGTACGGGTTAAATGGCTCGTGTTTGTCCAATCTGAAGGAAGTACCCCTTGTTGTTGAAGGGATTGCACCGCATGATCAAGAGCTGCTTGTATTGCCGTATTCATAGTTACCGAAATAAATGTCGCGGAAAAACGCTAAATATAGCAAATTTCGCCCCATTTAGGGGAGACATTTCCGCTGTAAATGCATAAATTTGGTAATTGATTGCCCTTTAGAGTGGAGCGTGCTTTGAAAGTTTTTGTATGCTGATAATCGAAGATTTGATGATTAGATTCTGCTCATTCTCAATTGATAAAGGATGAGGAAAGGAAAGAATTGGAAATACGTGAAATATAAAATGAATATTTCGAAAATAGATTTTGGTATTTTCAAATAAAATGATTTAATTAAAAATTAAAGATTAAAGAAAAATGATGGAAGGATAAGGTGTTTATATCGTATTTCTGTAAATGTTTGAAATAAAAGTATTTGCTTGAATTATTTTTATAGTATGTTTTTATTGAATACTCAGCAAAATGAGTATCACTTTTTAAAATACCATTTTTATGAGAAATGGCCTTAAGCTTATAGGTACAAAGCATTTTGCAAAGTATGAAAGACATACTTTTCAGATGCTAAGCAGGCAAATGAGATAGGCAATGACATCAGGAAACCCAAATAAACACTCTCTTTACATCCCTTATGCAGGTTATACACTTTTAGAGTTACCACTACTCAACAAAGGTTCTGCTTTTACCCAAGAAGAACGTAGCAATTTTAATTTACACGGTTTACTGCCTCATATTATTGAGACCATAGAAGAACAAAGCCAGCGCTCGTATCAACAGTTCTGTGCATTTAATGACGATATAAATAAACACATCTATTTGCGCAATATTCAAGATACCAATGAGACGTTGTTCTATCATCTGATCGAAAATCATTTAGAAGAAATGATGCCAGTGATTTACACACCGACGGTGGGTGAAGCATGTCAACGTTTCTCCGATATCTATCGTCGCCATCGTGGTATTTTCATTTCATATCCAGACCGCGATTTTATCGAAGATATTTTGCAAAATGTGAATAAAAACAATGTAAAAGTTATTGTGATTACGGATGGTGAGCGGATCTTAGGTTTGGGTGACCAAGGGATTGGTGGTATGGGCATCCCAATCGGCAAGTTGTCACTTTATACCGCTTGTGGTGGGATTAGCCCAGCTTATACGCTACCGATTACCATTGATGTTGGAACCAATAATCAACAATTGTTAAATGACCCGATTTATATGGGATGGCGACAGCCACGTATTAGCGGTGATGAATATTATGACTTTGTCGATGATGTTATTACTGCAATTAAGCGTCGTTGGCCTAAAGCGTTAATCCAGTTTGAAGATTTTGCGCAAAAAAATGCGATGCCGCTTTTAGAAAAGTATCGTGACAAAATCTGCTGCTTCAATGATGATATTCAAGGCACGGCTGCGGTTTCAGTCGGTAGTTTATTGGCAGCAAGTAAAGCTGCTGGCAAGCAGTTAAAAGATCAGGTTGTAACGTTCTTGGGTGCTGGCTCAGCAGGCTGTGGCATCGCAGAGCAAATTATCCTGCAAATGGTTGCAGAAGGTTTAACTGATGCTGAAGCGCGTGCACGCGTATTCATGGTAGATCGCTTTGGATTGATTACTGAAAATCAGCCAAATTTACTCGATTTCCAGCGTAAGTTGGCGCAAAAGGCTGAGGTCGTAGAGCAATGGGCAAATATTGATGAAGTGATTTCATTGCTGGATGTTGTACAGAATGCCAAACCGACAGTATTAATTGGTGTTTCAGGACAACCAGGGCTCTTCACTGAACAAATTATTAAGACAATGGCACAGCATTGTGAACGTCCTATCGTGATGCCTTTGTCTAACCCAACCTCTCGTGTTGAAGCTGTTCCAGCAGATATCGTGCAATGGACGGAAGGGCGAGCATTGATTGCAACGGGTAGCCCATTTGCTCCAGTAAATTATCAAGGTAAGTTGTATCACATTGCACAATGCAATAACTCTTATATTTTCCCAGGTATCGGTTTGGGTGTTGTAGCGAGTGGTGCAACTCGAATCACTGAAAATATGTTGATGGCATCAAGTCGTGCATTGGCAGATTGCTCGCCGTTGCTGCAAGATCCTGAAGCTGACTTATTACCGTCATTAGGTGAGATTCAAAGTGTTTCAAAAGTGATTGCATTTGATGTTGCAAAAGCTGCGATTCAGGATGGCGTTGCTGTGATGATCAATGATGAGTTGCTGAAGCAAAAAATCGAAGAGTCTTTTTGGCATCCAGAATATCGTCGTTATAAGCGAATTCCATTCTAATAGAACGAAAAAAGGAGCTTATGCTCCTTTTTTTATGCCTCTAAAATTTCTTCGAGTAGCTCATCACTAGGTGCAAAATAATACGCGCCATCGATTGCCGTAGTGAAATGTAATAGGCGATCATGGATACCATCACCTGATGTGCCAAACATGCGCTGTAGCATGGCATCGATAATGGTTAAGTCATTGGTATAAGCCACGAAAAATAAACCTTGTTCACCATTACCATCGCCATAAGGCAGGCTGTGGCGTAAGATTTCCATTTCTTCACCTTGTTCATCTTCAACCACGGTTCGAGCAACATGTGCATTTTCAGGTTTTATGTCATCATCTAACTCGATTGATTCAAGTTTGGTGCGACCAAAAACATGTTCTTGTGCATCGACTTTGAGTTTTTGCCATTTCGCTAAATCATGAATATAGCGTTGTGCAAAGATAAAGCTGCCATCTGCAAAAGTATTGGCTTGTTGAGGAAGCAGCGCCGTTTCAGCACGATCATCTGGGAACTGAGGATTTTCAGTACCATCAATAAAGCCAGTCATATCACGACCGTCAAAGAATCGGAAGCAGGCACGCTCATCTAGAACTTCAACTTTACCCTGAATGTCGTGAAAGAAAGCTTGGCTAATTGCAAAACAAATATCTGCTCTTGCACTGGCAATATGAATAAACACATCCGCAGGAACGACAGGCATATTAAAAGCACCTTGCTGAGGATCAAGTTGCTTAAAGCCCTGAGGCGTTTCTGAATAAAGTTTTGCCCAAAGCTCAGGACCAAAAGCGATGGCTGTTTTGATCTGATCATTTGGATGCTGGGTGATTAAACGGTCACGAGTCGATAGTAATGCTTCAATTTGTTGTTTTAATTCAGAAACAGTTAAATCTTTTAAACGTAAAACAATAAAACGTGCATGATCAGAAGGTAATGGAAGAATGACAGATTGAGCAGTCATTAATATCTCCTCAGTTATTTTTAGAAAGACGACAAAAAGAAATATTGTGCCTGATGTTGTTGCTGCTTAATAGTTTATTTATTCTTTTTTACTGTATGAAATAGCAGCAAATTTCGGTAATAAAACGGTATAATTCCACTTTTATTTGTCTGTTTAATTATGGCCTTTCAAGTATGGTTTGCCTTCATGTTGGCGTGTTGGGTGATTAGTCTCTCTCCGGGAGCAGGTGCTATCGCATCGATGTCGAGTGGCTTGAACTATGGCTTTAGGCATGGTTATTGGAATGCGATTGGTCTTCAACTGGCTTTAATCATTCAAATTTTGATTGTCGCAGCAGGGGTGGGGGTACTTTTTGCCACAACGCCTTGGGCATTCCAAGTCGTGAAATGGTTTGGTGTGATTTATTTGTTGTATTTGGCTTATGCGCAGTGGACTGCACCTGTTCAAACGATTGATATACAAACTGAACAGAAAAATACATCAGCTTCGGTATTGGTCTTCAAAGGCTTTATCGTCAATATGAGTAATCCCAAAGCGATCGTCTTTTTATTGGCGGTACTGCCACAGTTTTTAGATTTAAGTCGACCACAATGGCTGCAATATCTGATCATGGCAATCACGATGGTGATGATTGATTTGATCGTGATGGCAGCTTATACAGGACTCGCATCAAAAATATTGAGGTTGCTTCGCTCGCCGAAACAACAAAAATATTTAAATCGTAGTTTTGCTGTGATGTTTAGCTGTGCGGCGGCATTGCTGAGTGCGATTCAGCAAGCGAGTTAATCACTTACTGGCGAAGGTGCGATTGATTTAAATTTTTGCGCTGCAAAAATTGCTGCGAAAGTAAGTGCCATACATAACACAATGCTTAAACCTGTTGCGATATTTAAGGCAGCACTCGACCATAAACCGACAGTTACGCCAAATTGTGCCAAGACAAAAGCCCAAATCACCATTTGTTTGGGTGAGTGCGCGAGTAAACGGGCACTTAAAGCAGGAATAACCAGTAGTGCGCCCATAAGCAATGAGCCAACGGCACGTAAAGCGAGGACGGTAAATAAAGCGAGTAGCAACATAAAGATCAGGCGTTGCCAGTTAGCATTGACCCCTTCACTCATGGCAATATCTGGATCAATCGCAATTTGAATTTGTGCAGACCAAGCGCGATAGAGTACGATAAGTGCAGCACTGATCACGATTGCAAACATGGGTAAATCAGCCCATTCGATACTTAATAGATCACCAAATAAATAGCTGAGCAATTCAGGACGTAAGCTCGGTACTTGCTGAATCAGTAGTAAACCTGAGCACAGAAGTGTGGCTGAACAGAGTGCAAGCAGCGCATCGTTTGGTAAGCGTGAATCATGCAAAATCCATAAAATTGCCACTAACAGCGCGGCTAAACAGCCAACCCCCAGCCAAAAGGGTAAATTTAGAATTCCTGCGATTGCCACACCGAGCAAAGTACCGTGTGCCATCGTGTCGGCAAAGAAAGACATTCTTCGCCATAGCATCAGACAGCCGAGAGGGGCGGTGAGAAAAACTAACAGACTCCCCATGATCCAAGCAGGTAAGAGCAGTTGTAACCATTCCATCATGGCTTAGACCTTTGGTTCAGGGTGAATATGTGGGCGAGGGTCATGTGAGCAGGGTTCAGCATGGTCGCTATGTCCACAATGATTGTGGTGATGTTGATAGAACATTCGTTGTGTACCAAAAATCGCTTGATACTCTGGATGCTGCTGGATGCTCTCAGGTAGACCGCTACAACAAATATGTTTGTTTAGACATACAACACGATGAGTACCTTGCATGACCCATTGTAGATCATGGGAAACCATCAGTACTGCACAACCATAACGTTCAGGTAAGCTACGGACATACTCATAAAGTTCTGCTTCGGACTGAATATCTAAACCTTGCATTGGTTCATCAAGCACTAAAATATCAGGTTGGCGGAGTAAAGCACGGGCTAAAAGAACGCGTTGACGTTCACCACCTGAAAGTTGCTGTACCTTGGATTGCTGTAGTTTTTGAATACCTGTATCGCGAACAATTTCTTGGCGAAGATTACTTTCGCAAACTTCTAAATCCAGTAGATCTTGCACACGTAAAGGAAGGCTAGCAGAAGGGTTGAACTTCTGCGGTACATAAGCCATTTTTAATTTTTTAGAAAAATGAACCTTTCCTTTATTTGGCGACATAATGCCAAGCAAGATTTTAATTAATGTTGATTTGCCAGCACCATTCGGGCCGATAAGTGTCACAATCTCTTTTGCCTGTAAAGCGAAATCGACATTACGCAAAATATCTCGTTCATCTCGACGAACAGAAATATTCTCTAATCGAATGATGGGTGGTGTTACTGGTGTGTGCTGCACTGATGACATTTTCCTGAAATCTCAATAATGCTGTGTTGAGCAGAAAATTGGTCTGAGGCAGCAAGTTGATCAAGTTGTTGAATTAAGCCTTGAGCTGAAGCTTCTTTTACAGAATGACATTCAGTACAAATTAAAAATGCTGCCTGATGTCCTTCGCGCGGATGACAACATGGAATATAGGCATTAATAGAAGTGAGGCGATGAATTAAGCCTTTTTCTAATAAGAAATCCAATGTTCGATAAACTGTAGGCGGGGCAGCAGGGCGGTCTGCTTGACCTTTTATTTTTGCCAATAAGTCATAAGCACCCATTGGTGCAGAGGCATTTAAAATGAGTTCAAGCACTTCTTTACGTAAAGGTGTGAGGCGTGCGCCAACCGCAGTACAAAGAATCTCTGCTTCAGCAAGTCGAGCTTTGATATCATGATGGCCGTGAACACCGTGTAAAGCATTATCATGTTCATGTGAACAAGAACTCATAAGTTGTCCTCATTGTTTTGCAGCTATCATACCATGCAAATCATTTATAACTATCTATATATAGTAGACATCACGATAGGTAGCTGGGTGTAGCAAAAAATAGACGTAGGCAATCATCCACTTTTGTTATATTATAACATGCTTCGCTTTTTGAGTAATACTGTGATGTCCCGCCTTCTCATTTTTGTTTTCGTTTCGATGTTCAGTACATGGGGGTGGACGCAAAGTTTAGTTGTGTCAACACATCCAATTTACTTGATTGCGAAAGAGGTGACCAAAGATGTAGAAGAGCCTGTGTTGCTATTGGGCGATCAAAGTGGTCATGATGTACAGCTTACACCAGCACATCGTAAGGCAATTCAAGATGCTTCTTTGGTGATTTGGTTGGGCAAGGTTCATGAAGCACCCTTAGAAAAACTACTCGGGCAGAACAAAAAGGCGATTGCACTTTTAGACTCAGGCATTTTAACAATTTTACCGTTACGTAGTTTGCGTGGTAATGCTTTACCGAATACGATTGATAGTCATGTGTGGCTAGAGCCAAATAATGCCGTTCGTATTGCGTTCTTCATCGCGACCTTACGTGGGCAACAGTATCCAGAAAATAAGGCAAAATACCTTGCCAATGCCAAAGACTTTGCTCAACAGATGTTACAAGCATCACAACAATTCGATAGTTCGAATAAGGCCAAGCCATATTGGTCTTATCATGATGCCTATCAATATCTTGAAAGAGCCTTAAATCTAAAATTTTCAGGTGCGCTTACGGATGACCCTCATATTGCGCCAACAGCTGCTCAAATAAAATACTTAAAAGATAACCGTCCGAAGACACAAATGTGTTTATTGGCTGAAATTTCAGCAACACCGAGTCAATATCAGAAACTGAACCCATTAGTTTTCGAGTCAGTCGATGAAAGTATGCGTGGAGAAGACAATTTCGTGACTGCTTGGAAAAAATTGGCTTCAAAAACCGATAAGTGCGTATTAAGTGCGCAAAAATGATGAAAAAAATAAAAATGAGTTGACTCTATCGTCAGAAAATATGGTAACGAAAAAAGCAGACTTAAGTCGAGAAAAGATTGCATGTTCAGGGGTGTAACTCTATAATGCCTGCGATTCGAAACGATCATCAACAAAACTTGTCAAGCAGTTACGCTGTAAGTGGGTAAAAAATGAGCCGAACTAGTCGCATGATTGACCGACGATTAGCAAAAGCTTTGGTCTTCTTACAAGCATGTATGATTCCTGTTGCAGCATTACTTGCATGGGCGATTAAAGATACAACTGCCGCGTTAAGTGCTGCGCTTGGAGCTTTGGTATGTTGGTTGGCACATTGTTATTTTGCTTGGCAGTCGTTTAGAACGGCAGGCGCTAGAGCATCAAAACAAGTCATGCTGAACATGTATCGAGGGATGCTTGGTAAGTTTGCGATTGTGATCGTGGGTTTTATATTAATTTTGAGCAATGTTAAACCGCTGTCACCGGTTGCATTGTTTAGTGGATTTATTCTCGTACAAGCGATGTCGTGGGTCGCGCCATTTTGGGTGTCGCGACTACAAAAACGAGGGTAAAACACATTTGAGATTTTTGGGAGTAGAAGCGGGGTCATTGCAGTCCGCAAGATTCGTTTCTCTCCTTTTTAATGATTGACATTGACCAGGTGTGATTTATGGCTGCTGAAGAACATGCCCTGACTTCGACCGAGTATATCAAGCATCACTTGACCAATATGACCTATGGCAAAATGCCTGATGGTACATGGAAGTTAGCTGAGACTGCTGAAGAAGCTCAATCGATGGGGTTCACTGCAATTCACTTGGATTCAATGGGTTGGTCTATCGGACTTGGTGTGATTTTCTGTTTGTTATTCTGGACAGTTGCGAAAGCTGCAAATGCGGGCGTTCCAACTAAATTCCAGTCTGCAATTGAAATGATTATCGAGTTTGTAGACTCAAGTGTACGTGATACTTTCCACGGCAAATCACGCTTAATTGCTCCTTTATCATTGACCATTTTCGTGTGGATTTTCCTCATGAACGCAATGGACTTGATTCCTGTTGACTGGATTCCTTATCTAGCTCAACAAATTGGTGCAAGCGTATTTGGTATGGACCCTCACCACGTTTACTTCAAGGTTGTCCCATCTACTGACCCTAACATTACTTTAGGTATGTCGTTGTCAGTATTTGCGTTAATTTTGTTCTATAGTATTCGTGAAAAAGGGATCGGCGGTTTCGTCGGTGAATTGGCACTTAACCCATTTAACCCAAGTAACCCAGTTGCAAAAGCGTTATTGATTCCAGTGAACTTAATTTTGGAATTAGTAACTTTCCTTGCTCGTCCAGTTTCGTTGGCTCTACGACTGTTCGGTAACATGTATGCGGGTGAGTTGATCTTCATCTTGATCGCATTATTGCCGTTCTGGATCCAGTGGGCGTTATCTGTGCCTTGGGCTATCTTCCACATTCTTGTAATCACGCTGCAAGCATTTATTTTTATGATGCTGACCATCGTTTACTTGAGCATGGCAAGCGAAAAGCATTAATGGTATTGCCTAACTATCACCTGATGGTTGGGCTTAAATTTTAGTTTAATTTGGTAATAACCTAACCTCTGAGGAATTTTTCATGGAACTCACTTTAGGTCTAGTTGCAATTGCATCTGCTATCTTGATCGCTTTCGGTGCTTTAGGTACTGCGATTGGTTTCGGTCTTTTAGGTGGTCGCTTCTTAGAAGCTGTTGCTCGTCAACCAGAATTGGCTCCACAACTTCAAACTCGTATGTTCTTAATCGCGGGTCTTCTTGATGCTGTGCCTATGATCGGTGTTGGTATTGGCTTGTTCTTCATCTTCGCTAATCCATTTGTAGGTTAATAGCTTAATTCCTAAATCCACATATTGAGGAATAGCGAAATGAATATCAACCTCACATTGATTGGTCAAGCAATTGCATTTGCGATGTTCGTCGCATTCTGCATGAAGTTTGTTTGGCCACCACTAATCAATGCGATTAGTGAGCGTCAGCGTAAAATTGCTGATGGCTTAAATGCTGCTGAAAAAGCAAAAGCTGACCTTGCTGATGCGCAAGCACAAGTTAAGGCAGAATTAGACGCAGCAAAAGCACAAGCGGCTCAATTGATCGAACAAGCGAACCGTCGTGCAGCACAATTGGTAGAAGAAGCTCGTACCCAAGCATCAGCTGAAGGTGAGCGTATTCGTCAACAGGCGAAAGAAACTGTTGATCAAGATATCAATGCTGCTCGCGAAGAATTACGTCAACAAGTTGCTGCTTTGGCAGTTGCTGGCGCAGAAAAAATTCTGAACCAACAAGTTGACGCAGAAGCTCATAATGCCATGCTGACTCAGCTGGCTGCTAAACTTTAAGCGAGGCGAATATGGCTGAACTCTTGACGTTAGCACGCCCTTACGCCAAAGCAGCATTTGCTTATGCATCTGAGCAGAATGCAACTGACGCTTGGTCAAATGCGTTACAACTGCTCAGTGCTGCGGTGCAAGATGAAGCATTTTCCGCTTATTTAAATCGCCCTGAGCTGACTCCTGCGGAACAAGTAGGTCTTTTTGCTAAGGTTTTAGGTGAAGATCAATCTCAATCAGTGTCGAACTTTTTGACACTTCTTGCAGACAATGATCGTTTAACTTTATTGCCTGAAATCGAAGCAGAATACGAATTACTTAAATCGCAGAACAACAACACATTGGAAGTAGAAGTTGAATCTGCTTTCCCAATTGATGCGACACAAGAGCACATTTTGGCTCATGCGCTTGAAAAACGTTTCAACAGAACAGTTCATGTTACTGTTAGCGTTAATCCAGCGTTAATCGCAGGTGTTGTGATTCGTGCAGGCGACCAAGTGATAGATGACTCTGCGCTTAACAAGCTTGAAAAAATGCGGACTCGTCTTCTTGCGTAATTGCAAAAAGACTGAACTTAAAAAAGATTGAGGAATAGCGCAATGCAACAACTGAATCCATCCGAGATCAGTGCGCTCATTAAACAGCGTATCGGCGATCTGGACACCAGCGCGACCGCTAAGAACGAAGGTACCATCGTCATGGTATCTGACGGTATCGTGCGTATTCACGGTCTTGCGGATGCAATGTACGGTGAAATGATCGAATTCGACGGCGGCTTATTTGGTATGGCACTGAACCTAGAACAGGATTCAGTGGGTGCCGTTGTTTTAGGTAACTACCTAAGCCTGCAAGAAGGTCAAAAAGCTCGTTGTACAGGTCGTGTATTAGAAGTTCCAGTTGGTCCTGAACTTCTTGGCCGTGTCGTAGATGCTTTGGGTAATCCAATTGATGGTAAAGGCCCTATTGATGCAAAACTTACTGATGCTGTTGAAAAAGTAGCACCAGGCGTAATTTGGCGTCAGTCTGTCGACGAACCTGTTCAAACTGGTTATAAATCAGTTGATACCATGATCCCTGTAGGTCGTGGTCAGCGTGAGTTGATTATTGGTGACCGTCAAACTGGTAAAACAGCAATGGCGATCGATGCGATCATCGCTCAGAAAAACTCTGGCATTAAATGTGTATACGTTGCGATTGGTCAAAAACAATCAACAATTGCAAACGTTGTACGTAAGCTAGAAGAAACTGGCGCTATGGCGTATACAACTGTTGTCGCAGCTGCGGCAGCTGATCCTGCAGCAATGCAGTATTTAGCTCCGTACTCTGGTTGTACAATGGGTGAATACTTCCGTGATCGTGGTGAAGATGCGTTAATCATTTATGATGATTTGTCTAAGCAAGCTGTTGCTTACCGTCAAATTTCATTATTGTTACGTCGTCCACCAGGTCGTGAAGCGTATCCAGGTGACGTATTCTATCTTCACTCTCGTCTTCTTGAACGTGCTTCTCGTGTTTCTGCTGACTATGTTGAGAAATTCACTAACGGCGAAGTTAAAGGTCAAACTGGTTCTTTAACTGCATTACCGATTATTGAAACTCAAGCTGGTGACGTATCTGCATTCGTACCTACAAACGTAATTTCGATTACTGACGGTCAGATCTTCTTAGAAACATCATTATTCAACGCAGGTATCCGTCCTGCTGTGAACGCGGGTATCTCTGTATCTCGTGTTGGTGGTTCTGCTCAAACTAAGATCATCAAAAAATTGTCTGGTGGTATCCGTACCGCTTTAGCGCAATACCGTGAATTGGCTGCGTTTGCTCAGTTTGCTTCTGATCTTGACGAAGCAACTCGTAAGCAACTTGAACATGGTCAACGCGTAACTGAGTTAATGAAGCAGAAACAATATGCTCCTTACTCTATCGCTGACCAAGCTGTTTCTGTATATGCATCTAACGAAGGCTACATGGCTGACGTTGAAGTGAAGAAAATCGTAGACTTTGATACTGCGTTAATCTCTTACTTCCGTTCTGAACATGCTGCGTTAATGCAACAGATCGATGAAACTGGTGATTACAACAAAGACATCGAAGCAGCGATCAAATCAGGTATTGAGAGCTTCAAAGCGACTCAAACTTACTAAGTTTATCTTTAGTTAAGTTTGGTTCACGGATCAACCTTCGAAGGCTCGAAAGAGCTTTCGAATACTAGGTTAAGCGTATGGCAAATTTAAAAGAAATTCGCGCCAAAGTAGCTAGTATCAAGAGCACGCAAAAGATTACTCGCGCGATGCAAATGGTAGCTGCTTCGAAAATGCGTCGTGCGCAAGAGCGCATGGCTCAGGGCCGTCCGTATGCCGATAATATGCGCCGTGTAATTGCTCACTTGGTACAAGCAAACCCTGAATATAAACACCGTTATATGGTTGACCGCCCTGTTAAGCGTGTTGGCTATATCGTCGTGTCTTCAGATCGTGGTTTGGCAGGTGGCTTGAACATTAACTTGTTCAAGAAAGTTGTGCAGCATGTCAAAGCACAACAAGAGCAGTCAATTGAAGTTGAATTTGCTTTGATTGGTCAAAAAGCGGTTTCGTTTTTTAAAAGCTACGGCGGTAAAGTGCTTGGTGCAACTACCCAACTTGGCGATGCGCCAAGCTTGGAACAGTTAACTGGCTCAGTACAAGTCATGCTTGATGCATTTGATAAGGGCGAATTAGATCGTATCTACCTCGTATCAAATGGCTTCGTTAATGCAATGACTCAGCAGCCTAAAGTAGAACAACTTGTTCCTTTAGCACCAGCAGAAGAAGGCGATGATCTCAACCGTACTTATGGTTGGGACTATATCTACGAACCAGAAGCAGAAGAATTGTTAAATGGTTTGTTGGTTCGCTATATCGAGTCTATGGTTTATCAAGGTGTGATTGAAAACGTTGCATGTGAGCAGTCAGCTCGTATGGTCGCGATGAAAGCAGCGACAGACAACGCAGGACAATTGATTAAAGACCTACAACTCATTTACAACAAGCTGCGTCAAGCCGCGATTACTCAGGAAATTTCCGAGATCGTTGGCGGTGCCGCTGCCGTTTAACATTATTAAGTTTGAATTGAGGAGACAGCAATGAGTAGCGGTCGTATCATTCAGATCATCGGCGCGGTTATCGACGTCGAGTTTGAGCGCAATAGCGTTCCTAAGATCTATGACGCTCTCCAAGTTGACGGTACTGAAACTACTTTAGAAGTTCAGCAACAGCTTGGCGATGGTGTTGTTCGTACCATCGCAATGGGTTCTACAGAAGGTCTTAAACGTGGCCTTAATGTAACTAGCACAAATGCACCGATTTCTGTTCCTGTAGGTCCTGCTACGCTTGGTCGTATCATGGACGTATTGGGTCGCCCAATCGATGAAGCAGGTCCTGTAGCGACTGAAGCGCGTTTACCGATTCACCGTCAAGCACCTTCTTATGCTGAACAAGCAGCTTCTACTGATCTTTTAGAAACTGGTATTAAAGTCATCGACTTACTTTGCCCGTTCGCGAAAGGTGGTAAAGTTGGTTTATTCGGTGGTGCGGGTGTTGGTAAAACCGTTAACATGATGGAGTTGATCAACAACATCGCTAAAGCGCACTCAGGTTTATCTGTATTCGCTGGTGTTGGTGAGCGTACTCGTGAAGGTAACGACTTCTATCACGAAATGAAAGATTCTAACGTTCTTGACAAAGTAGCAATGGTCTACGGTCAGATGAACGAGCCACCAGGTAACCGTTTACGCGTAGCGTTAACTGGTTTGACTATGGCTGAATACTTCCGTGATGAAAAAGACGAAAATGGTAAAGGTCGTGACGTATTATTATTCGTCGACAACATCTACCGTTATACACTTGCAGGTACTGAAGTATCAGCATTGTTAGGTCGTATGCCATCTGCGGTAGGTTACCAACCAACACTTGCAGAAGAAATGGGTGTTCTTCAAGAGCGTATTACGTCTACTAAATCTGGTTCGATCACATCGATCCAAGCAGTATACGTACCTGCCGATGACTTAACTGACCCATCACCTGCAACAACGTTTGCTCACTTAGATGCAACAGTAGTATTGAGCCGTGACATCGCATCTTCTGGTATTTATCCAGCGATCGATCCACTAGACTCTACTTCACGTCAGTTAGACCCATTAGTTGTTGGTCAAGAGCACTATGAAATTGCACGTTCTGTACAGAACGTATTGCAACGTTATAAAGAGCTTAAAGACATCATCGCAATCTTGGGTATGGATGAGTTAGCTGAAGAAGATAAATTGGTTGTTTACCGTGCGCGTAAAATCCAACGTTTCTTCTCTCAACCATTCCACGTAGCTGAAGTATTTACTGGTGCTCCTGGTAAATTAGTACCGCTTAAAGAAACGATTCGTGGCTTTAAAGGTCTATTAGCTGGTGAATACGATCACATCCCAGAACAAGCGTTCTATATGGTTGGTGGTATTGACGAAGTGATTGCTAAAGCTGAGAAACTCTAATTTAAGGAGATCATCTCATGGCGACTATGCAATGTGATGTCGTAAGTGTTAAAGAGTCGATTTACTCTGGACAAGTTACGATGTTAATCGCAAAAGGTGCGGGCGGTGAATTAGGTATTTTACCTGGACATGCGCCACTCGTAACTTTACTCCAACCGGGCCCGATTCGTGTTCAGTTGGAAAATGGTACAGAAGAAATCGTTTATGTATCAGGCGGTGTGTTAGAAGTTCAACCTCATGTTGTTACGGTGCTTGCAGATACTGCAATCCGTGCTGACAACTTAGATGAAGCAGCAATTTTAGAAGCTCGTAAACAAGCTGAACAATTGCTTGCAAATCAAAAGAGTGATTTGGATTCTGCCGCTGCACTTGCTTCGCTTGCAGAAACTGCAGCTCAGCTCGAAACGATTCGTAAAATCAAGAATCGCGCACTTTAATCAGTGTTGATTTAAGATTGAGAAAGCCACCGTAAGGTGGCTTTTTTATTCGCCAAAAACATAATAAGATGGTGCTTTAGAGAAATTATTAAGTTGTCGATCTCAGTTTTTATTTAATAAATAGCGCTTATAAAAATTCGATTAGGAAGTGTATGTTAGCAAGCAATGTCTTAAAGTTGCGTTTAGATCGCATTGAACAACAAGGGCATCATTTATCCGTAAAAGATCAATTGAAGCTCGTGACATTGGCTCAACCTGAATTAACAGCAAGTTTTTATACTCAAATCTTTCATCAGATATTACCGAAGCATTGGTCTTTTCAACATCATACAGCCGAAGATATTCAATGTTCGTTAAGACTCATCCGTCTTATTGATCAAGTCTTTATTCCTCATTATTCAAAACATGCGTATCGTTATGGATGGTTTGAGCAAGGATTACTGTTTAGATTGCAATATGCCAAGCAAGCATTTAGCGCCAGTGAGAGAGCTGAGATCATTACACATTTAGATCAATGTAAAGATAGCGCATTGAAGTTGAGTATCTTGAAACAGATCAAGGATGAATATGACGATATTCAGCTGACGCTTGCTTTGGCTGAGTTGTCCTATCGTTTAGCAGATTGGTCAACGGCAATAGAAAACTATCATGCGCTGTTACAACAGCAACCTGTGCAGCCTGAACAGGTTTATTACAACTTTATTCATTGTCTTTTAAGTCGAAATCATTATGTGAATGAGCAAGGGCACAGTGATGTGGTTGAGGCCTTAGAACATTTAGGAAACTTAGATCAAATTCAACAACAAGCACGCTATCAGCAGCTCACTCATTGGGCAGTGTCATTGATCTTGCCTGAAACTTTACAAGCTGAAGCAATTAATGAGGAAAATCCTTTTTCTGATATTCAACAAAAGCTAAAAGAGATTGGTTATTCACTCAATCATTGGCTATCAGCAGATGAATTTCGTATTCCATATTATAAAAACATTGTAGAAATAGCACCTAAATTGCTTAACAATCAAGAAATTGTGATGCATTTAGATCGCCACAAAGTTGCAAATCATGCGTTGCAGACCATCTTTTCAGATCGTGATTTGAAATTAGTGAGTGGTGTTAACGCTTCGAGTCATAGTCTTGGATTCATTTGGAATTATTTACAGATTAACCCATTAGTTTTAGATGCTCTAGTTACAGCCTCAAATGGTGAACCAGAAGCATTTTATAATTTAAAACAAATTCCAGCGCCAAATTTCGATCATCAAGCTGCTCTGTTACAACTTTCATCCTATCTCGCAAAACAGCAAGTGGCTTATAACTTAACGCAACAAGGGCATAGCATTGAGTTTGTAGAACATGCTCATTTAGCTGGTTTTGATCTGATTGTTGATGGAACGCCAATGCAGGTGAAATGTAGTTTGGAGCGGGAGAGCATTGAGAATTTTGCAAAAAGTCATCCACATATTGCGATCATTGTGAATATTGAGTTGGCAGATTTACAAGAACATTATCCATCCGTCTTTGCTGATTTAGCGCTGAGTTATGAGTCTGTACAACGCACGGCACAAAATAGTCTGCAAGGTTCAGGACATGTAGATGACTATCTGCCTGTTCCTTTGATGAATACTGGTTTTGCAGTTTATCGAAATTTTCATACAACTCGGCATCAAGCATCGATCAGCCCTGATTGGCAGTATAAGCAGAATCAATCTTTGGTAAAAAATAGTTTGGCTATTGGTGCTGCAATTGGTGGCATTGTTTCAGGTTCGATTGGCGCTTTTGTGGTAGGTGGTTTTGCAGTTTATCGAACATGGCGAATTCAAAAAATAGAGCAGCGTAAGCCCTTACAAGAAAAGCAGCAGTTGTTAATGCAACGTGATCATTTGATGTACTTGCTCGTCGATTTTGCAGAGTGGTTCAATCACAATTTATTGAAATACCGTGTTGATTTATATGCTTATCAACTAAGACAAATTGAAATGAAGTTAATGGGTAAAATCCCTGAACTTGTACTTTCTACGACGTTATTTGCTTATAAATTTGAAGCACATCAGCGTGCTGAAAAATTGTATCAATGGATTGAAAAACAACTGGCACACGACAATCCAAAATATAGGATTCAAGCGGGTTGGGTGGCATTGGCACAATCCAGTCAATTTATATCGATCGAACTAAAACAACGTGTTCAAGAACTTAATCTTGAGTTGGAAAAATATAAAAAAATGACTCAGTATGGCCTGACACTCTCGTCTTTAGAGCAATCGGATGCTCATAGAAGATTACATCAGCAAATGACCGCGATGGATAGGCGATTTAAAGTTCCATCGCAATCTTAGTATTCTTATTAGTTTGAAAATGAAAGTTTATGCTGCTGAGTTTTGAGTGTTATTGGTACTCTTCAAAACTAAGCTTGCTAACTTCACCGTATCCATTTGGATAGTATTCAATTGTTTCTCAATCTGCTCAAAGTTGATTTTAGCAAGATCAAATTGACCATGAAGCAACGGCATGTTGAGTAACTGTTGATTGGCAACGAGAAGATTTTGGCGAATTTGATCAATTTCATTACTTTTTAAATTAAGTGAAAGCAACGTATCGTGTAGACCATGCAATTCTTGATTTAGATCGCCTGACGTTGCTTTCAGTTGTTGCACATTTTTATTTTGAATTGCTTGTTCTAAGCTATTTTGAGATTGTTTTAGCAAAGCAATATAGTCATCAGTTTCGAGCTGTAATTTTGCAATATCACGAGCAATATTCAACATATTCCCTCTGCTTAGATTTTGCGTGTCTTGAGCAGAACTCGATTGAATAATTTCATCACTCATATTTTGTTCAGTACTCTGCTCTGATTGGATATTTGTATGATCTTCTTGTGGTGCTTGATCACAACCAGTCAAGACAAATGCTGATAGCAGTGTAATGCTTGAAAGAAGGGCTTTGATAGAGAATTTATCCATCATGGCTAAACGAACACCAGATCATAAAAAGGACGCTCACTATAATAAAAAAGTGTGGAGAGGGAATGGGTTTTTGCAAAGAGCAAACAATTTGTAAATAAAAAGGACAGTCACGATGAACTGTCCCTTGTGTACTACTTTAGATCATTAACCATTTAAAATTTTGATAATCGAATGGTTTAAGACATTAATTAAAATATAGTCACCATTCACCTTGATCCATTGCTGGTTTTTAGCAGGTTTATGCAGGTGTTTGTATTGGGCGTAGTTAATTTTATAACCATGTCCGCGATATGCACTTGGAACTTTCTGTCCTACTTTCCAGTCTTTAGACGGATGAACTTTATTCTTTTGTGCATTTGAATGTTGAGGTGCTTGAGAGTGTTTAACGACTTTTTGTGGTGTATGGTCATGTGGTGCAGCAAAAGCAGGAACAGCGATTGCTGTAGATAACGATAAGATTAGAATTTTAGCAATATTTTTCATGGTTCACCTATATGTGAAGGAAGTGCCGATGAAATGATTTAAACCTAAAGTTGCTAAAATAATGTGGATGCGGTGTTCGAAAATGATAAAACTATGCATAAATAATGGATATAAAAAAAAGCATGTTAAACATGCTTTTCTTGGGTATGGAAAATATAAGGGATTGATTTATTTTGTTAATTCAGCCTCGATTGCATTCACAATACGTTCGTCATCCGCAGTGATATCTGGTGCAAAACGAGCAATAATTTCACCCTTTTTATTCACGAGGAATTTTTCAAAGTTCCACAGTACTTCAGGTGGATTGTTTGGTGTTAAGCCGTAATCAACGAGGTCTTTCCACCAAGGACCTTCACCGATACGCTCAGGAATCGCTTGTGTTAAGGTTTGGTAAAGAGGGTGCTTGTCATCGCCAGCAACTGAGATTTTTGCGAAAAGTGGGAAATGTACATCATAGTTCAGCGAGCAGAATTGCTGAATTTCATCATTTGTACCTGGTTCTTGTTCTAAGAAGTTATTTGCAGGAAAACCGAGAATCTCTAAACCTTGATCTTTCTTTGCTTGATATAGCTTCTCTAAACCTTCGTATTGAGGCGTTAAACCGCACTTTGATGCAACGTTCACGATCAGTAGCACTTTACCTTGGTATTGATCTAGATCAACATCTTGACCTTTGATGTCCTTAACTGGAATGTGATAAACCGATTGGCTCATGAGATATGTCCTAATTTGTTGTTGTAGCAAAACATCATTGTTTTAACTGCTATTCAAGCTAAGTGCAATGCCCATATTCGGAATGTATACAAATAAAGAATAGTGTTTGTGATTTCAAATTGAAGGTGATTTAAATGGATGCATTTTTTAGTTGAATTGGCGTTTGCCCTGTATAGCGTTTAAAGAATTCGATAAAACTGGAACTATGGTGATAACCCAAAGCAAATGCGAGTTGTTTAATGGTCATACCTTGACGGATTTGATTGATCGCAAAGATGATTTTTGCTCGATTACGCCACTCAGAGAGAGACAGTTGTAATTCTTGCTGGCTAAGACGAAGGATATGCCGTTCACTGACTGAAAACTGCTGCAACACTTGTTGGAGACTTTGAGGAAAGGAGTCTGGTGCAGATAGTTTTTCTAAAATTGGCGCGAGAATGGGATGTGTACTTTGCGGTAAATAATGTGAATAGGCTGGCGCTTGTTTCAACTGATCAAATAAAACTTGTAATAGGTGTTCGAGATATTCAGGTGAAGTTTGTTGTTTTTGTTGTTCCAAAATTTGTACCACTAAAGCGCGAAAAAAAGGCTCAATGCTAAAACAGCGGCAACTCAACCCCAACGCTTGACCATATCTAGGATGTAGCCGAATACAGATATAGTGAATTTCATGTTCTACAGGCAGTGACTGATGCTCTGTACGAGGTGGTAACCAAAGTCCATAGCTCGGTGGGGATAGGTAGTATTGTCCTTCGATATCAAATTCTAAAGTGCCATTTAAACTAAAATTGAAATCACCCCAAATTGAAGAATGTGGACTGACAACATCATCCTTTTGGTAGAGAAATTCATGCACTTCTATACCATTCAAAAAGGGAAATTGTTCAGTCTCAGCACGCTTCATTTGAGGTCTCAACGTTTAATTTTCACAGGTAATTTTTGGGTTATTTAAACCTTTGGCTAAGGTGAAAATACTGAGTAATGCTAATGCGACAAAGCTAATCACACCATAAATTAAGATATTTTCATTGAAATGATCAACGACATAACCACCTAGAAGTGAACCTGTTGCGATCATGACTTGGAACAATCCCACAAATAAAGGCATACCTTTTTCTACGGCATTTGGTGCGTGTACAAACATCCAGATATTGGCTGAGGTTGGGAATGCACCGAATGCAAAGCCCCATAATGCTGTTAAAACAATAGCACCAAACTCATGTATTGCAAAAACTGGGAAACCAAAGAATACGATGGTAAAACAAATGCCGACAAAGGCGAGGGTATAGCGCACATTTAAATTACCACTATAACCTGCAAAAGCATTACCAAAAATACCTGCAATCCCGTACAGCAATAACAGTGAACTGATCGTCGTACCATCAAATCCTGCAATATTTTTAAAGAAGGGTGCGAGATAACTATAGGCACAGAAATGGGCTAAACCAATTAGCAGCACGATCAGCATCCCGCTACGTGCTTTAGGTTCGCGGAGCAATGCAGGTAAATCACGGAGATGAATGGCTGAATCTGGTTTAAGTTTTGGTAAGAAAATCAGTTGTAACACTAGGACCACTAAGCCAATCGCCGCCGTGATACCAAATGCACTTCGCCAACCATAAAATTCACTTAACCATGTTCCAATCGGCACACCAAGTACTGTAGCGAAGGTTACACCAGCCATCACGATCGCTGTTGCTTTGGCAATTGGTAAATGTGCGGGTGCGAGTTTTCCACTTAAAGCAATCGCCGTTGCCCAAAAGCCACCAATTGAAATACCAAGAACCAGTCGACTCAAGAGTAAGACGTGGAAGCTATCTGCAAAAGCAGTAATGGTGTTGGCAATGACCATGATCGCCGTGAGTAAAATGAGTACATAACGACGATCAAGTTGTTTGACGGCGATCGGGAGTAATGGTGCTGCAAGCGCTGCCATAACTCCAGGTAAGGTAATAATCAAACCTGCCGTACCGACTGAAATGTTGAGATCAGTTGCAACACTGTTTAATACACCAACGGGCAGAAATTCACTGGTCACAAGAGCAAAAACTGCGATTGCGACAGCCAAGATCGCGAACCAACTACCTTGAGTTTGAGTTACCGTTGTGGGGTGAGCTTCGGGAGAGGGAGTATGTTCCATAAAAGTTTCCTTTATTATCAGTGTTTTGATAATAAAATTAGGCAATAGGGATATTTTTATAACAATTGTTATAAAATAAAATAGTTGATAAAAATTGATGCGTCAATTAATTTAATAATGATCGTTATAAAATAATGTGTAACCCTTATGACAAATAACAATGTATCTGAACAAGAACCTTGTGATCATCCAGCAAAAAAGAAGCGTGGACGTCCAAAGTGCTTTGATGAGCAACAGGCCTTAGAAAAAGCGATGTTGTTATTTTGGGAGCATGGCTATGAAGCAACGTCGATTAGTGATCTCACACAAACTTTGGCACTGACTGCGCCGAGTTTATATAGTAGTTTTGGAGATAAAACGACGCTGTTTTATAAATGTATCGATTATTATCTTGCACACGAAGCCTGTCCAATTGAAGCCATTTTTTTAGAAGCTAAAACTGCCAAAGTTGCTTTTGAGTTGTTTCTTTACGATAACGTGCAACGTTTGGCACAGCCAGATAAACCTTCGGGCTGTATGTTAGTTGTGGCGACGATGAACTGTTCGGATCATGCTCAAGAGGTGCAACACAATATTTTAGAAAAAAGGCTCAAGACCAAACAAAAATTACTTGAGCGTTTACAACAAGCCGTCGCAGAGGGCGATGTTGCAGAAACCGCACCATTACAAGAAATAGCAGATTTCTATGCCACTGTTTTACAGGGACTCACCATACAAGCAAGAGATGGCGCAAATGTAGAGCAACTGCATAAAGTGGTTGAGCATGCGATGCGAACATGGGATCTGTTCTAAAATTCACATGTCGTAACTGCGATATAAATGTCTGAAATACGATATTTCAATTAAATTAGACATCTTTCACAATACACACATCACGTAAATGTGCTGAGATTGATGATGGTTCAGTTGAGTAAATATCAAAAGTGGGCATTTGTTTTGCCACTCATTGCAGTGTTAATTTGGTCGCTTAATATCGCTGTAACGCGTTATGTTGCTGATTATATTTCGCCTGTGAGTATCAGCTTCTATCGTTGGTTTGTCGCTTTTCTGATTTTAACGCCTTTCATGCTGCCAAAAGTGTGGAAGCAACGCGCGGTGATTGGAAAAGATTTAGGTAAACTGGCCGTGTTGAGTGCGTTTGGGATGGTGTTATATCAAGGGCTGTCTTATACCGCTGCCCACTATACGACGGCGACCAACATGGGAATTGTGAATGCCTTTGTTCCAGTCTTTACCATTTTTATTTCCTATCTGATCTTAAAAGATGTGCCAAATCGCTTTGCAATGTTTGGCAGCTTACTGTCATTTGCAGGTCTGATCTATGTGATGAGTCAGGGGCATATCTCAAGCTTATTTGAGCAGGGTGGACACTGGGGCGATGCTGTTATGGTGGTTGCGGTTGGTTTCTACGCATTCTATGGCGTATTCCTCAAAAAATGGCAATTAAAGCTGCCGCTGTTGACCAGCCTTTATGTACAAATTGGCTTTGCGTTGTTGTATCACGTACCATTTTTACTTTGGTTTGGCTTAGATGGGATTAATGCTGACAACGCTGCAAGCGTGCTATATGCAGGTGTTTTTCCATCATTGATTGCGCCTTTATTGTGGATGGTGGCTGTTCAAGCAATTGGTCCTAACCGTACCAGTATTTTTATGAATCTGATGCCAGTATTTACCGCAATCATTGCCAGTCTTTGGTTATCTGAGCATTGGACAATCTACCATACGATTGGTGGAGTAATGATTTTAGTCGGCATCATTATGGCGCAGAAGAAAACAATAAAAGTGCCTTCACGATTGGTTGAAACGGCTTCTTAAATATGAAATGCTGGGGTGTGTTTGTCTAAAATAACAACAAACACACCAAATTATTTATTAGGCGTTCATTCTTTCTATATGATTTACAAATATATTTTAATTAATGTCGAAATTTGCGATCAAAAAAAAGCTGAATAAAAATATAAATATAATTTTATTGAAATTTGAAAACTGACAAAAATGGTGCGCTTTTCACATTTTTTGTTAGATAAATAATATATTTGTATAAATTGAACGATTGATCCATAATACTTTCCATAGCGAGCTGATTCGTTTTTAGAATGAAGAAGTTGCTAACCAAATTGATGAACCCTCTGGATGTGATTTACACATCCTTTTTATGCTCAGTTATCCCTATATAACTGAGCTTTTTTTTGTGTGAAATTCACTGATTATGCCCGAATGACTTCACCAGTGAGTGCATTGAGAATACGACTTGGTTGCTGGCTAAGCCCTAACTCACCCTCTAGATAATTGAGCGAATTACCAAAATAGTTTTCTGTTTCGTGCAGACTTTGGGCTGGATTAAGACCCGCAGGATTGGCACTCGTCGAGACAATAAAACCACCAAAATGATTGCATAGCTCGACGCATAAAGGATGAGTCGTAACACGTACAGCCACTAAAGGATGTTGTCCTTTAATCCATGTTGGGATCTGTTCATCCGCTGGTAATAACCATGTGGTTGCACGCTCGGTTGGTTGACGATTTGACCAGCTTGCAATGACTTGCTGACGGATTTCAGCGCTGAGACGATGTAGTAAGTGCTCTACTTGATTTAAATGACCCGCTAATAAAATAACGCCTTTCTCTATTGGACGATGCTTCAGTTCGAGAATATTTTGGAATGCCTGTTCGTTGAATGGATCACAACCCAAGCCCCAAACTGCTTCTGTTGGGTAGGCGAGCACCTGACCCTGTTTTAAAAGTTGTGCTGCTTCAGATGTTGAGGATGTGATCATAGGATGAGGGTAAGTAAAAGATAGGGAGTTACTAGTTTAAAGCATTGGTCGACAACGTAAATAGCGACCACCTTGCTGCATACATAATCCTAATAACTCAAGTTCCATTAACTGGGCAGTGAGCTCTGCGGGAGAAGTTGGAGAGTTTTGTGCGAGTTGATCTAAATCTTGTCCTACCCAATCAAGTTGTTGATACAGCGGGAGTAACTTTGTTGGAATGTGTGCAGAAGCTTCGACTATTTCTTTTTCTTTGCTTGGTTGTTGCTGTGTTTGCCACTGGGTTGGAAGTGCCAAATCTTCAATAATTTGTTCAGGATGATCGATGAGAATAGCACCTTCACGAATTAGTTGATGGCAGCCTTGGTGGAATTCACTGTAGATATGTCCAGGTATCGCAAATACTAGTTTACCTTGTTCGGCCGCTTTATTCGCAGTAATAAGTGACCCGCTTTGTAGTGCGGCCTCAATCACAACCACACCGAGACTCAGACCACTCACAATCCGATTTCTTCGCGGAAAGTGTTGCTGTAAAGGCATTGTGGTTGGAAGAAACTCAGTCACGATAGCACCTGATTGAACAATCTGTTGTGCAAGCGTCTTATTTTGAGAAGGATAAACAGTATCTAAGCCTGTTCCCACAACTGCAATGGTTCGATGATGGCTTAAGCCACCACGATGTGCTGCTTCATCAATTCCATGAGCTAAACCACTGCTAATATAAAAACCTTTTTCACTTAAATAATAAGCAAAATCATACGCAACTTGGCGACCATGTGGACTCGGTTTCCGACTCCCAACCATTGCAATTTGCGGTTGTAATAAAGCTTGTGCTTGTCCCTGACCGAAGAGAATCGGTGGATGATCTGAATAGGGTAGGAGTTGGGTTGGGTAACCAATATCTTGTGGTGTCAGAATGAAGTCTGTGTGTTTCTGAATCAGCTGTACAATCTGTTCGAATTTCTGTTGGCCCTCAGGGCTGAGAAACTCGTCCAAACGTTTTAAATGATTAGCATGTAAACCAAGTTGTTTCCATTCTGGGAAACGATGTGATTGTGTTGCTTGTTCACAGCTTCCAAAATGTTGAATAATTTTTTGGAAACTTGAGAGAGAATGTTGAACCAAATACCACACCAACACGGTTTGGTAGTGATGGGGTGATAGTTGACTCAACATCGTTTAGAATTTAGTCATCAAGACGAGGTGGTTTGATGTCTGAACCCACTTTAATTGGGAGTTCACTTTCCAATACGTAAGCATAGCTAATACGATCAAAACTCTTAAAGATCATAACACTACCCACATATTGCCCCGGTAATTTTACTTTCTCTTTGGTTTTTGGATCACGTACCGTTTCACCCTCTTGGTATGTGCTGAACACTTGACCGATTTCAACACCATCAGCTGTACCACGGTCTACCGTAACAACGCCATTTTTCGCAGCAGTACCGATTGATCCCATCACACGGATGACTTTACCGCCGTCACGGACTTGGTTTGCATCAGTCGGATAGAATAATGTTGGTAACATCGCATCTTGTTCAAGCATCACGCGGTCGCCACGACGAACTTCGCCGTTATAACTATCTGTGAGTTCAACCGTGGTAATGTCATTTTCACTGGTAATTGCAACGCCAGATGCCACTTGCGTAAGTTCAACACCTAAGTTTTGCTTTTTACCATTTTGATCTAACACGATATAAGGTTGACCTTCACGGAATACGCCATAACGCTGACCATTTTCGAGACCTTGTCCACGAACATAGACGCTTTGACCTTTACCAGCCAAGACACGGTTATCTGCTGTACCCAGAATATAAGGCGTATTGGCAATTGCCTCAGCAGGAAGTACAGATGTACGTTCTAGCCATTGTTGAATATGCGCCAGTGGAATAACAGGAACACTATTATTTAACGCTTCAATACGTACTTGTGGGCGTAAGTTAGATGTATTCCCAGAATAACGACGGATGATACCATCACAGCCATCGCCTTCATCTTTACCGATTAAAGGTTTACCGTTCAGGCTACAAAGAAGCAATTTGTCACCTGGATAAATCCAATGAGGATTTTTCACATGTTTATTGCTTGCCCAGATTTCAGGCCAACGCCATGGCTTGCTTAAGAATTTTCCAGAAATATCCCAAAGCGTATCGCCTTTTTTCACCACATAAACGTTTGGTGCACCCGCTTTAACAGAAGGAGGGCTGACATTTGGACTTGCTGCATGAGCCAGATTTACGCTCATACCTAATCCCGCACAAATCGCAACCGCAATCAGTTGTTTTTTTAACCCCAAGGCATGAAATGATTGTATGCCGTTTAAAACCTTTTTCATTATCATAATTCCTAAAAATTATGTGTGTAGTTGCGCTATAATAACGACTTTACACACAATTTTTTGATCAAGCATTCCCTTCAGTTGGTTTTCTGATCAATGGCATAAATGAGGAACAGTATGGCCTTATTACCTATTTTAAGTTTTCCTGATTCCCGTCTTCGTACCATTGCTAAGCCAGTCGAAGAAGTCACTGATGATATTCGTCAGCTTGCAGCAGATATGTTAGAAACCATGTACGAGGCACCGGGTATAGGTTTAGCGGCAACTCAGGTTGATCATCATATTCAGCTTATTGTCATGGACCTTTCTGAAGAGAAAAATCAACCGATGGTGTTCATCAACCCCAAAGTCACTCCACTGACTCAAGAAACGCAACCTTATGAAGAAGGCTGTCTCTCTGTGCCTCAAATATACGATAAAGTTGAGCGTCCGTCACGCGTAAAAATCGAGGCAATTAACCTTGAAGGTCAAGCATTTGAGTTAGAAGCTGACGAACTTCTCGCTGTTTGTATTCAACATGAAATGGATCACTTAAATGGCAAACTTTTTGTTGATTATTTATCGCCGTTAAAACGTCAACGTGCACGTGAAAAAGTCGAAAAAGTGGTTCGCCAACGTGAAAAAGAGAAAGTTACGGTTAAACGTTAAGTTGTACTGTCTTTAATTGAGATGTTTTCTTTGTTTCGTTGTGGTTTGTTGCTTGCATTTGCCGCGGTCTGTTTACAGATTGCGGTATTTTTGCAGCCGCTACTTCCGAAGCAGTATCAAATCGCACCAGTCTGTGAAACGATTACCAAAGCTTTATTGCTACCCAAAGTACAAGCTGAGCAGAGCCAATCACAGCATCATGCCCATCATCATTCACATCAACTTGAACAAACATCCGCATCTACATCGTCGCATGATCATCATGATCCAAGCCATCAGTGCCAGTATTGTACAGTCTATGCCAATCTGATATTGCCGCCTGAGTTGGGTGTAAAAGAAGTTCTAGTTCGGATCCAAGTTCGTTTAGTTGCGTATCAGCAAGCGTTTCGCCACGTTTTCTTCTTACTGCAACGACTATTCTTATTACCTCAAGGGCGAGCTCCGCCACTCTTTGCATAAATTAAAACGTCAATTTCATTAGGGTTTTCAAAACTCTAGCCTAGTTTTACTTATGTTTTAAGAGAGACCGATCATGGCTCAACCTAAATTTTTATTACAACCACTGACGGTTGCGATTCTTGCTGCTTCAAATACAACAGTTTTATGGGCAAATACCGACGTACAGTCAGAACAACCAGCTCCTGTTGTTTTAGCGCCAATTGTTGTTACAGCAGTACAGCCGAATGATGCAAATGGATTGATTATCCATGCTGATCCTAAACAACCGATTCAACCCGTTCCTGCAACGGATGGGGCGGATTATTTACAAAGTATCATGGGTTTTAATGCCATTAAGAACGGTGGAACCAATGGTGATGTGACTTTCCGTGGGATGTTTGGTTCACGGATTAAGATGCTTGTTGATGGTAGTGAAAATCTGGGTGCATGTCCGAATCGTATGGACGCGCCGACTTCTTATATTCAGCCAGAAAGTTTCGATAAAATTACTGTGATTAAAGGACCACAAACGGTGCAATATGCAACGCCTGGTTCTGCTGCAACGGTAATATTTGAGCGTCAGCCTGAAAACCTGAGTAAAGATCAGCCTTATCGTGGGCAAGCCAGTGTTTTAATCGGTTCGTATGGCCGATTAGATCATAATGTAGAAGCTGCAATTGGTGATGAAACTAAATATGCACGTTTAAATGTGAATCGCTCTGTCGCAGATGACTATAAAGATGGGGATGATAAAAGCATTCACTCAAATTGGGAGCGTTGGAATGCAGACCTTGCCGTGGGCTGGAAACCAACCGAGGATTCGTGGTTGGAACTACGTGCAGGCAAGGGTGATGGAGAAGCTGCTTATGCAGGGCGCACTATGGATGGCTCGCAGTTTAAGCGTGAAAGTTTAGGTTTACATGCTGAACAGAAAAATATCACAGAGGTGATTAAGAAAATTGAAGCCCAAGTGGACTACAGTTATAACGATCATTTGATGGATAATTATAGTTTACGCACGCCGCCGATGACGACGATGAATATGCACGGTATGGAGATGACTGTACCGAATAAGATGTCGATGCGCGTTGATCGTCGTACTTTAAATACACGTCTTGCAGTAACAACGGATTGGGATAAATTTAGCGTCGTTTCTGGTGTTGATACACAGCAGAATAAACATGGCGGTGACATGATTATGTATGCGATGCCATCCATGAACTCGCCGTATGCTGAAGACTTAAAATTCCAATCTTATGGTGCATTTAGCGAGTGGACTTACGCCTTTAATCCAGATCAAAAATTAGTTGCTGGCGCACGTGTTGATCAGGTCAAGATTGATAATCTGGAAAATGGTAAAGACCGTAAAGATACTTTGCCAAGCGGTTTTATCCGTATTGAGAAGAATCTACCCGAGCATGGATTAAAAACTTATGTAGGTTTGGGCTATGTGGAACGTACACCAGATTTTTGGGAGTTATATAGCACGATAACGGATCATGGCGTGCCTGAAAAGAAAGATCCTACAAAATTTCTGATGGTGAATAACCTAAATAACTTGAAAGCTGAACGTACGGCACAACTTGACCTTGGCTTCCAAGCTGAACATGGCGCTTGGAACGCATGGGCATCAGCTTATGCTGGTTTGATTAAAGACTTCATTTTAATGGAATACAATACTCCTGATAAACGCAAAGCATTGGCACGTAATGTTGATGCCACAATTGCAGGCGCAGAAGCTGGTGTTGGCTATCAATTTACGGATCGTCTCCAAGCCGATGTTTCCACCATGTATGCTTGGGGTGAAAATACATCTGATGATCGAGCTTTACCACAAATTGCACCTTTGGAAGGACGACTCAATCTTCGTTATGTCGATGAAAAATATAGTTTAGGTCTATTATGGCGTGCGGTTGCTAAGCAAAGTCGTGTGAGTTTGAATGAAGGTAATGTTGTTGGTTATGACATGAATGAAAGCAAAGCATTCAATACATTGGCGGTGAATGGAACTTATAAACTGACTGATGCTGTAGATGTTTCGGTAGGCATTGATAACGTTTTAGACAAGGCTTACACCGAGCATTTAAATAAAGCAGGTGCATCTATGTTTGGTTACGCAGCTACTGAGCAGTTCAATAATATTGGACGTAATTACTGGATGCGTATGAGCATGAAGTTCTAAGTGATGAAAAAACAAGGTGGATGATTCCACCTTGTTTTATTTGCACTTTTAAGCCAAGCAATCTTGTTTTGGCATCAAACTATCACAATACAAGGGATTAAGAGCACATTGTAAATCATCGATTTGTTCTTGAGTCACATAACCTTTTGCTTTGAGATATTCAGCAACACGGTCATCTCTTAAGCTCAAGAACGCTGCATCATAAACCCCTAAATCCACGAACATTGCAGCAGTTTCTAAACTATTAAAATGATCGAGAAATACATCATTTTCATGCATCAAGAAAATATGCGTCAGTGTGGCTTGAGAATCTACTTTCAAACGTTGAGCCAATTGTTCTGGACGCGTTTTAATAAATAACAGATCAGAAAGTTCATCAAATTGAGTTTTATCTAATTCGCTGTTACCTGATTTGACATGCCCTAGCCATGCTTTAAAGACCAATACAGCACCACCACGTAACAACATACTCCACATTTGATGGCGTGTTTCATGGTCGAGATGTGCTGATTCATTTTCTAAGACTTGAAGAAACTGTTCTTCTTGCTGCGCTAACTTATCAAATAAGCCCAGTCCTTGAGGATGGTAAGCCGCAGGTGCAAAAACATCAAAATTTAATTCGTGAAAAACTTTTAACGCCAATGGAACAGCTGCTTGATACAGTGTGTTGAGTGCGCGAAGGTGAACATCATTAAGTTCACTTTGTCCAAAAACTTTTTGCCAGTCTAACTCAGGTAATAATGCGTTAGCACTGTATTGACGATAAAATTGTAGAGCGTTCTGTTCTGAAATGGCTGAATTGCTATTCATAATCATTGTCCTTTATGACGGTCTTGTTAGAAACCCAAAAAAGGAAAAGCCTAGGTTTCTATCAGTTTGATCAATTTATGAGGGATTCAGAATGCAAGTAGAATACGACTAAAGTTGTAGATGTCGGTTTTTATAATAATAAATAATTTAAAAACAATATCTTGTATAATTGTAAGTAAGTGTACAAACGTTCACTAATGTAAGTGATAATTTTTGCCATAGGCAAAGGTCATTTGAGCACTTTGGTCAATTTTATATCAAACAAAGTGCTTTTTTCTGAACAGTTTTGCCTATGTAACAAAATAATTTGCTACTTAAGACATTGGCATGATTTTTAAGCCTGACAACCATGCACGCAAGCCAGCTGGTTTCAGTGGTTTTCTCAGTAAAACGATATTCTGCTGCTTCAAACGTTGCGGCAACTCAGGATCAGAATCAGCTGTAATTAAAGCCACAGGAATATTGGCAGTTCGATATTGCTCAATAAAATCGAGACCACGTTGTTCATTATTCAAATGCTGGTCAATGAGCCAGACTTGAATATCATTTTCTTGAATCAATTTGAGGGCTTCATCTGGCTCTGTTGCCGTGAAAATTTGGTATCCCCATTTACTCAGTAGTGTACGCATACCTTCCAAAATCGTTTCGTCATTATCCAAACACAACACTTTATATGCCGTATGTTGCAGTGCGGTCATGGTTGGTGTATTAGTTTCAATTTGAGGTGCTGCTGCGAGAGGTACTTCAATCATGAAGCATGAGCCTTTGCCAAGTTCAGAATAAACATGCACAGGAAAATCAAGCAGACTGGTCATACGCTGCACGATGGCAAGACCCAAACCAAGCCCTTGTTCGCCCCAAGGTGATGTATGTCCACAACGTTCAAATTCTTGGAAGAGTTTGACGCGTTGTTGTTCATTGATTCCTGGCCCTGTATCCCAGACACCGATTCGAATATGATTTGGACGTTGTGCTGAGCGAAGGACTCCAACGACGACACGTCCCTGAGCGGTATAACGCAATGCATTGCTAACAAAGTTCTGGATAATCCGTCGCATCCATTGAGGATCGGTATCTACCCAAAATTGAGTGTCATGGACTTTAAGTTGTATATCGCGTTGAGCTGCAATGGATTTGAATTGTAGTTCAAGATCACTGAGTAGATCATGTAGTGAATAAGGCTGACGTTTCGGTTGAATCGTACCGCCTTCTAAGCGTGCAATATCGAGCAGGGCCGAGAGCATACTTTCTGCACCATATAAGGCACGATCTAATTGCTGTAAAGTTTGTTGATCTTCGGGACTTTCAACACTTTGTTCCAATGCCGTACTAAACAAGCGAGCAGCATGCATGGGTTGAAGTAGATCGTGGCTGGCTGCGGCCAAAAAGCGACTTTTTGATTGATTGGCTTTGTCTGCTTGTTCCAAGGCAAGTTGCTGTTCAGTCAATGCATCGGCTAACTGGCGTGTACGATCACTCACTCTTTCTTCGAGAATGGCTTCATTTTCACGGAAAGCCGTAATATCAGCAAATGTAGTGACAAAGCCACCGCCTTCAATGGGATTTCCGCGCATTTGAATCACTAGACCATCTTTACGAATACGTTCGAATTCATGGGCACTTCCTACTTTCATCCAATGAATACGTTTACGCACATGCTCTTCAACAGGGCCAGGGCCACATTCTCCACGTTCCGCGTTATAGCGAATCAAATCAGCAATTGGACAGCCGACATAAACCAAATCCTTTGGATAATCAAAAAGTTTAAGGTATTGATTATTCCACGCGACCAAACACATATTTTTATCGACCACACTCACCCCTTGGGTCATATGGTCAATCATGGTCATCAATAAATTTTGATTAAAGCGCTGCCATTGAGATGCTTGATCTAGGATGTTGGCGACTTGTCCTAAAGCAAGTCCATTATTGATCAAGGCCGTGGTCAGTAAGGTACGTGCTGAAGCTGCACCGATAATCCCCGCGAGATATTGTTCTGTAAAACGCCACCACATCCCATTCGCCACATGGTTCTCGTTGAGCACCACATGATTTTGTTCACAAAATTGTTGGAACGCTTGAGTCGTTGGTCGATCACCTGTAATTCGCTTCGCCAGCGCCAATAAATCACCTACTTTGAGACGCGCTGCGTTATGGTGTAAATCGGTCAAATCTGTTGAGGTTTTGGCAGAAGGAAGGGGTTTGCTTTCATAATAGAAAAAGCTTTCAGCCTGTATCTGCTCTGCCACACTTGGGCGATAAAGCCGAGAAACCCAAATATAGGATGCGATATTTAATCCAAGTGACCATAAAACTCCATGAGTTAGTGGTGCAAAAGACTCAAAGCCGAGTATAGCTTCAGGGCGTAAGCCATTAATATCAAATGGGCCAAATAACAAAATATGCTGAGCAAAGTCTTGGTAATGATCAGGTAGGCTACGCAATACAGTTGGGAATAAAAGTGTATAGCTCCACATCAAAAAGCCAATGATTAAACCCGCATAAACTCCCTGACGACTTGCCCCACGCCAATATAAACCACCGATTAACGCAGGAGAAAATTGTGCAACGGCACTAAAGGCCAATAAACCAAATACAGAAAGTTGGTTGATATCATTGAAGAAATGGAAAAATAAGAATCCTAACAGCATCACGCTGACAATACTGATGCGTCGAGTTAGTTTTAGTACTCTTGGTAAATGTTGATCTTGGCGTGAAATGATTTTAAACCGCCAAAGTGCAGGCATGATCAAGTCATTACTGAGCATGATTGATAAGGCAACCGAGGCCACCAATAGCATCCCTGTCGATGCTGAAAATCCGCCTAAAAATGCCAATAAAGCTAACCACTCTTGTTCGTAGCTCAGCGGTAGGGCAAGTACTGCAATGTCAGGTGTACCAAGGGATTCAGGTAAAGAATGCAGTGCCCAACTCGCGATTGGGATAATGGCAATAATGGTTAAAATCAAATAAACCGCAAACCAGCGACGTGCACCACGAATATGTTTTTCATCTCTTAATTCCACCACAGCCACATGGAACTGGCGTGGTAAACAAATCATGGCTAATGCGGCTAAAAGCGTTTGAATCCAGAAAGTTTCGGGTACGCCAAGCTCTTGTAAATCATGGAAATGCTGGCTGACATCGGTGCTGACTTGTTTAATATTTTCAGGTGATTGTAATAAGAAAAAACCAGCAACACAGAGCAAAGCAAATAACTTAACAAAGGATTCAAATGCCACAGCAAGCATTAAGCCGCCATGTTGTTCGGTGTGGGCAATATGACGTGTTCCGAAAATCATTGCCAAAATCGCGAGCAGAGCAGTGAGCAGTAATACGCTATTTGTGGTTGTCGTCACATGCGCATTTTGTTCGAGAATGACGGATGCACTGAGCGCAATCGCACGCAACTGCAAAGCAAGATAAGGAATAATGGCGATGACGGCCAAAATTGTGACCAACGCAGCGAGGCTACCACTTTTGCCATAGCGGGCAGCGACAAAATCTGCAATTGAGGAAATTGCATGATATTGCCGAATACGCCCGAGACGTTTCCAAATATCATAACCAAACCAAATAAAAAGTAATGGACCGAGATAAATTGGCAGAAAAATCACGCCTTCACGAACTGCTGCGCCTGTTGCGCCGTAAAAAGTCCATGATGAGCAATATACGCCTAAAGTTAAACTGAACAGCAGCATTCGACCGCGCATACTCAAACGACTTGCATGTTTTTCTCCAAAAAATGCACAGCCGAATAGCACCACGATATATATGGCAAGAACCCCAATAATAAGCCAGCTATTCATATTGCCCACGTGATCAAATTCCATTTTTTATCATACCCGATGCACAGGTACTGAGATGAGTAGAGATTTGCATTTAGAGACCAAAGTCTAAGTTACGAGTCAAGCTAATTCTTGTTAATTTGGATAATGAAAAATCCCATTTGAAAAAGGGGTCCATGGTTGGACACAAAAATAAGGAGTTGGTTATGGATGATTCACAGGTAGATCGAATTCTACATAATCCAAAGTTTCAAGAGATGGTTAGCAAGAAGCGTACATTAAGTTGGACATTAACAGCAATTATGTTGGTTATCTACGTCGGCTTCATGCTTTTGGTTGGCTATAACAAAGAGTTTTTAGCAAGTTCATTTAGCGGTGGTGTGACAACATGGGGTATGCCTCTTGGTTTAGGTATTATCGTGTTGTCTTTCGTGTTGTGTGGTGTGTATTCATATATCGCTAACAATAAACTCGATCAGCTAAATGAAGATGCCCTCAAGGAAGTTGAGGCGATCACACATGAAAAAGGGATGCACTGAGATGAAAGGGACATCATTTAAAGCGACATTACTCGCGCTCGTAGGCCTACTCAGTTCTAGTCTTGCTTTTGCTGGCCCAGATTTAGGTGCAGCAGAACAGCAAGCAACCAACTGGCATGCGATTATCATGTTTACGATCTTTGTCGGTTTCACATTGTTCATTACTAAATGGGCAGCGAAACAAACGCAATCGACTCAAGATTTCTATACTGCTGGTGGTGGTATCAGTGGTTTCCAAAATGGTTTGGCGATTGCGGGTGACTATATGTCAGCGGCATCCTTCCTTGGTATTTCTGCATTGGTGTTTAGCTCAGGCTTTGATGGCTTGCTCTATTCACTTGGTTTCATGGTGGGTTGGCCGATCGTTCTATTCTTAGTCGCAGAGCGTTTACGTAACCTAGGTAAATACAACCTTTCAGATGTTGTGTCTTTCCGCTTAGAGGAAAAACCTGTTCGTACACTTGCTGCATTAAGTTCATTAGTTGTTGTTGCATTCTATTTGATCGCTCAAATGGTAGGTGCAGGTCAGCTAATCAAACTATTGTTTGGTTTGAACTATAACATCGCTGTCGTAATCGTGGGCTTACTCATGATGGCTTATGTGATGTTCGGCGGTATGTTAGCGACAACTTGGGTGCAAATTATTAAAGCTGTGCTATTACTCAGTGGCGCAACTTTCATGGCATTCATGGTGATGAAAGCAGTTGGCTTTAGCTTTACTAATATGTTCAACCAAGCCATTGGTGCTTATGGTCAAGCGCATAGCTTAAGCTGGGAAGAGGCGGCTCATATCATGGGGCCAGGTAAATTGGCAGCCAATCCAATTGATGCATTATCGCTTGGTCTTGCATTGATGTTCGGTACAGCAGGTTTACCACATATCTTAATGCGTTTCTTTACTGTTAAAGATGCAAAAGAAGCACGTAAATCAGTTGTTGTAGCAACAGGTTTCATTGGTTACTTCTATCTTTTAACGTTCATTATCGGTTTTGGTGCGATCTTATTCGTTGCAAACAACCCTCAATTCCTTGATGTAGCAAAAGCTGCTATGACAGGTAAGTTAGAGTTGGTGGGTGGTAACAACATGGCTGCGGTTCACTTAAGTGATGCTGTTGGTGGCGACCTGTTTATGGGCTTCATTTCAGCAGTTGCTTTCGCGACGATCCTTGCCGTTGTTGCTGGTTTAACACTTTCAGGTGCTTCTGCGATTTCACATGACCTTTATGCAAACGTATTCAAGAAAGGGAAAACGACACCTGAATCTGAATTACGTATGTCTAAAATTGCAACTTTAGGTTTGGCGGTTTTTGCAATGATCCTCGGGATCTTGTTTGAAAAGCAAAACGTTGCGTTCATGGTTGGTTTAGCATTCTCAGTGGCTTGTTGTGCAAACTTCCCAGTTCTTGTGTTATCAATGTTCTGGAAAGGTTTAACGACTCGCGGTGCAGTGATTGGCGGTGTGGTTGGTTTAGTTGGCGCGGTTGTATTAATTATCCTTTCTAAAGCAGTTTGGGTAGATACATTAGCGATTTCTGAATCTGCACCTAACCCATTCAATGGCCCAGCATTATTTGCAATGCCATTATCATTCTTCTGCTGTTGGTTCTTCTCTGTGACTGATAAATCAGCACGTGCAGAAAAAGAACGTAAAGCATTTGACGCTCAGTTCGTGCGTTCAATGACAGGTATCGGCGCTTCTGGTGCATCTGATCACTAAGCTCAACGATTCCAAAAAAAGCCCTCAGTTCATGAGGGCTTTTTTATGCTTTATTGATGCATACTGGCAAGTTGTTGGCCTTGATTGCGATACAAAGACAATCCCATTTTCTGTAAATTGCGACCTTTCTCTTCAAGGAAATGATTTAATTTCGGAAGATATTTGGCACCGCTATATAGAGTTAAATTCCGACAAATCAGATAATATGCAAACCATGACGCTGATTGTGGTGCCAAGCCTAAGTTTTTCATTTTCTTACGACCTATAAAAAACTGGGTAATTTCTAAATGCTGTCGATAAGCCAATTGCTGCTGAAAGCCTCTTAAATAACGATATTTACGTTCAAAAGGTTCTTTCGATAAGCTAGAACCCAATGAAATACTGCTTTCATCCGATTTAGGATGGGCAAACTGCATCCAGTAAATCAGCTTCCAGCCTTCAGACTCTTTATCGACGAGCCATTTTTCTTCAACGCCCATCAGCCAACCCGCATATTTCCAAAAGTGTAGGAAACTTTCGACTTCTTGTTGTGTTGGAAAAATACCTAGTGCACGAATGCCAAGTAACACGACTCCACTAAATGCAATATTGGTCATGGCTTGATCATATTGATTGATCGGCAAACCCCAAGTCTCAGCATCCCATTTTTCAGATTTTTTAAGTTGATGGCGGACTAGAGAATGAATAAAGCGAACAAAAATAGTTGAAGTAAAACCTTTACTGAAACGTTCGAAGCCATCTGGTTCAGTAATATCAACCCACCATTTGGTTGTTTCAGCGAGACGTGTTCCTGCTTGCTTTTTTAAGGCACCTGTTAATACCAAAGGTTGGTTAAAACCTGGATACATGTAACCCGTCATGAGTGACAAGTCTCGAAGGATAAAACCATTATTTGCGCCTAAGCGATAAGTAAATTTAATGGCCTCATCGATTTTACTCTGTTCATACCAGTGTGGTTTTTCTTCAATCATCGTGAAAAACCGAGCAAGCTCTGGAATCTCATGAGGAAGTTTATCAATACCTTCATAAAGAGCTATTTCAAAATATTTACGATGCTCTCGAGGATTCTGCATGACCCATTGCATGACCTGATCCATGGGTTCATCACCACTTTGTAAAGCATTATTCAATGCTAAATATTCGTCATAGCTGGGCTGCACATCTTGATCAATCATATAGCGCAAGATTTTGGTTTTGAGATTGGATTGAATCATTTTTTCAAATGAGGCTAAACGTGTCGGTTTGTTGATGCTTTGCATTGCATAACACCTTTGCTTGTTATTTAATCAAAGCTTAATATGAATAAATATTCGCATTCAATTCGCATTTATTTTGAGGTTGGAAATGAGAAAAAGACCGCAACAACAGCGTGCAAAAATGATTGTAGAAAGTATTTTAGAGGGAACACAAAAATGTATTTCTGAATATGGGGTATTACAACTGACCACACCAAAAATTTCAGAAAAATCAGGTGTTAGTGTGGGTTCTATTTACCAGTATTTCGAAAATAAAGAGCAAATTGTTGCTGAACTATTACTAAGAAAAAGTGAAGATTTGGGGCAGGCACTTAAACAGTTGGTCATGCTACAACAACATGCAACTATTCAAGACATTATCACATTGAGTATTGCGTTTGGCTTTGAATCGTTAAAGTCAGATCATGGTTTCTTTATCGAAATCTTAAAGAATTGGCATGCTTATAGTGATTCTGAGGCAGCCCAAGTTCTAGAAAGACATTTTTTAGAAATAGGCATGTATTTATTTGGTCGTTATTATCCGCAATGGGACTTTGAAACACTAAAACATAAATCTTTTGTGATCATTAATAGTACTTTATTTACCATGATGCGCTATGCCAGTAAAAATACTTTTTTGATCGAAGAACAACGATTACAACAAGAACTTTCCACGATGATTGTGACATTTTTAGATGCAGCATCATTGAGTAGATCAGAAACAGATGTGATGCGCCGTGATAAATAAATAAAGGACAATAATATGCAAACTTTACGACAATTTTGGAATACTTTTCGTTTGCTACCATCCGCTTGGCTGCTTATGGTTCAATTGGCCTTACTCATTTTTAGCACCGTGACGTATGACGATAATCAATATAAAGCGTTGACGTGGTCACTGGGTGTTTTAGCCTTATTAATTATTGCAAAAGTTATTCGCCAGTCGCCAGTTTTTACTTTTTGGGGACTGTTTTTTGTGAGTGGGGCATTTGTATTTTCGATTCTTATTTTTATTGGTTTTGATAGTCAAATTGTTCAAATTACAGCACATAGTTTTGAAGCACTTGCTTATTTCTATGCGGCTTATGGGTTGATTCGTTATATGTTTGCAGATCGTTATCTGACAAAGGATGAGTTGTTTGCTGCTGGTGCGGTCTTTACTTTGATCGCATGGGCATTTGCCTTTCTTTATAGTATTTGCCAGATTGTTATTCCCAATAGTTTTCAAAATCCAAATCAGCCACAAGAACTACAGCGATGGTTAGATTTATTATTTCTCAGCTTTAGTTTGCAGTCAGCGACAGGACTTTCTGATGTCATGCCAATTAGTCCTGCGGCTCGCGGAATTACCATGCTGCAAATGTTTGGTGGGGTAATGTACTTCGCTGTTATTGTTTCAAGATTAATTGCCTTGCAATACATTCCGCATGTTTTGAATAGGTCGACAAAAGAGAAAGATTAGCTTTTGTTACAGCATTACAACTGCTTTATTTTTCACATTTTTTATACTATTGATCGAGCTTTGCGTGTTCTGAACTCGCTTTTATTCACATTGTGAATGCCTTATTTGACTTTAAAGTCTGTCGATTATCATTACAAAAACATGGGGGAATCATGCCTTCCAAAACAATATCCTCGTTGTCGAATGTCAACAGGAACGTATTCTTTAGTACGGTACTGATTATTGCAATGTTCTTGGTCTTTGCAATTGTCGCACCTCATCTATTTGAAACATTAACCTCTCAAGCTAAACAGTGGATTACAGATTCTTTTAGTTGGTTCTATATTCTCTGTGTTGCTATTTTCCTTGTGCTTCTCGTCTACATCGCCTGTTCTTCCAGCGGAAATATTAAGTTAGGTCCTGATCATAGTCAGCCTGAGTACGGGAATGGTTCGTGGTTCGCAATGTTATTTACAGCGGGTATGGGCGTCGGTCTGATGTTCTTTGGTGTGGCAGAGCCTGTCATGCATTATGTAACCCCACCGAATAGCGACCCTGAAACCGTAGCTGCAGCCAAAGAAGCTTTACGTATTACACTCTTCCACTGGGGCGTACATGCTTGGGCTGTATATGCGTTGGTTGGTTTATCACTTGCTTATTTTGCCTATCGTCATAACTTACCTTTGAAAACGCGTTCTGCGTTATATCCAATTATTGGTAAACGTATTTATGGTCGATGGGGTGATGCAATTGATACCTTTGCGACCGTCGGTACCATCTTTGGTGTTGCGACCTCACTCGGCTTCGGTGTTCTGCAAGTTAATGCTGGATTAAATTACTTATTCGGTATTGAACAAAGTGTTCCCACTCAAATTGGGTTGATTATTTTTGTCAGTATTTTGGCTGGGCTCTCTGTTTTCGCAGGTCTTGATAAGGGCGTAAAACGCTTATCAGAACTGAATCTAATTCTTGCTGTACTTTTAGTAGTTTTTGTTTTCTTGGCAGGTCCAACGATTCATCTATTACGCACAACAGTCGAGAATACAGGGCAATATCTATCTAATCTTTTTGTGATGACGTTCAATTTACAAGCCTACGATTCAACAGGTTGGATTGGTGGTTGGACAGTATTCTACTGGTCGTGGTGGATTGCATGGTCTCCATTTGTTGGGATGTTCATTGCTAGAGTTTCTCGTGGTCGAACAGTTCGAGAATTCATTCTCGGTGTCATTTTGATTCCAACAGGCTTCACGATTGTATGGATGGGATTCTGGGGAAATGCTGCACTATTTAGCATTATGCAAGAAAATAATATTGCTTTAATGGAAATGGTGCAGAAGGATTCGTCAGTAGCACTTTTTGAGTTTTTAAATCATTTACCATTCTCAGGTCTCATGAGTATGGTGGCTGCAATTCTAGTGCTTTTATTCTTTGTGACTTCTGCTGACTCTGGTGCTTTGGTTGTTAATTATTTAACTGCTAACACTGAAGATACGCCTGCATGGCAACGTGTATTTTGGGTAGTTTTAATTGCTGCATTGACAGTGTGCTTATTATTAGTCGGTGGTTTGGCAACTCTACAAGCATCTATGTTAGTTAGTGCGCTGCCTTTTGCCTTAATTATGATGTTGATGGGGTGGGGGCTATTAAAAGCCTTAAATCTGGATGCAACTAAAGCCAGAATGTTGAATGAGGCCCGCACTACGCCTAGAGCGATCAATAATCCAAGAAGTTGGCAGCAGCGTTTAGGATTGATCATGCACTATCCTCACACTGAAGAGGAAGTGAAGGTTTATATTGATACTCAAGTCAGAAAGGCTTTTGAAAGTATCCAAAGGGAGTTCAAGCGCCGTCATCTTGAAGTGGATATTCAAAATACTGAACAAGGTTTGCAGCTACGTGTTGACCATCACCATGAGATTAACTTTATCTATACGGTATATGCACATGAAACAGTGCCACCAAGTTTTATGTTAGGACAAGGTGATGCGGATGAGGCTCAATATTATCAAGCAGAAGTTTTCTTAAGAGAAGGCGGACAAAACTATGATGTGATGGATTGGACACAAGAAGATTTGATCCAAGACATTATTGATCAGTATGAACGTCATCTATACTTCTTAAATATTGTAAGAGGCACGACTTCTTAACAGAAAATTCTAACTGAAATATTGAAAACAACGGTTTTGGGCTTCTCAAAACCGTTGTTTCTATTTAGGAGGTTAGCTTTTGAACATGTGGAGCATGCCTGAAAGACTTTTTAGCCCAATGATTTGTTCAAAATAAGAACTAAAAATAAGGATAAAGCAGTTTTATTGCTGATAATAAAAACATATTTTAAATAAAATTCAATAATTACAATGCCTTATATGGTTTTATGTCGCTTTTAAGATGATTGGTAAATTTTAAACCATATAAATCAGTTAATTAGAGTCATTTGAGTTTAAAAATAAAACAACCGAATCTTTTAATTTTTAAAAGTGCTTGCAAGCGGTGTTAAATACTGTAGAATGCACATCCATCGGCGGTGATGCAGATAAAAACTTGTTGAGAAACAAGGGTTTGGCTAGATTGGTTAGATTCTTGAGTTGTTTGATAAGTTTAGAAAATATCTAAATTACCTGTTGACTTTAAAGAAATTTAGAGTAATATAGCCGACCTAGCTTGATGGTGACGAACCATTGAGAAGATCATTAAGAGAATAGAAGAACAACTTGTGTGGATTTTTACTGGTTGATCAATCGATAAATATTATCATTGATAATTGGTAGAAATTTCTCGAAGTTTATTTGAGCAAATTTTTTGTCAGTAATTGATGAGCCAGAATTAGCACCTTGTCTTAACTAAGGTGCAAAATGATTTTAACTGAAGAG